>WNFM01260867.1_pt2 | contig 142111 bp, 120 predicted proteins | sample 5400271 | NCBI WGS metagenome assembly WNFM01 (sample SAMN13153352, study PRJNA577476) | soil metagenome | isolation source: 60 cm saprolite on Douglas fir-dominated hillslope | place: USA:California | collected 2013-09-17
TTGCAGCCTTGACGGCTGTGTTTGCAAAAGCCGGGCTGAAGGACGTGAATTCCGATCTGGCTACGGCCATACGGACAGTAGTTATTTTATTGATTACCTGGAGTATTGTTTGGTGGCGGGGGAGTGGCAGTGGCTGGCGGAATTTAACGCGTTACAATTGGTTATTTCTGATCTTGTCGGCGTTGGCAACCGGGTTATCCTGGCTTTTCTATTATAGGGCCTTACAATTGGGAAAGGTATCGGAAGTGAGTGTGATTGACAAGGGGAGTATTGTGTTCACTATTTTCCTGTCATTTCTCTTTTTGGGAGAGCCGTTGACGCCAAGGGTATTGCTTGCTGCTGCTATGATCTTTGGGGGGATGCTGGTGCTTGTATGGAAATAGCATAGTTATTGCAGTAATACTACAGTTTTTGAGCTGATCTTGGGCCGGGCTGGCCATTTTTTGGCGCAATTCAAGTTGTTGTCATACCTATTTAAAACATAAGTACTATGCGAAAACACACGTTAATGAGAAACGTTGTCCTTCTATTTTTATGCCTTTCAGCTCTTGGGATGGGGTCTTGTAAGAAAACAACGGTGAACCAGGTGGTGAACCAGGGTTTCTCCAGAGTTTATACTATCCCGGCGAGTGGTTGGCATGTAAATTCCACTTCGACTTATATCAATTATGAATTTAATGTTCCGGAGCTGGACCAGATAATGCTTGATCATGGTGGGGTAAATGTCTACCTGTCGTTTGATGGCGGCGTCACTTATGAGGCAGTTCCGGAGGTGGTTGGCAATGTGGCGTACGGATCGTATCACTATTTAAATACGGTGGGTATTGATCTGGGTCCGGCGAACAATATCGGAACGGTGACTCCTCCGGGTGCGAATCTGTTGGCAAAGGTCGTGTTGCTGGACGCTCAGCCGTTATAAAATGACTTGTGAAAAAATGCCCCGGTATATTTTTGTGACTTACCGGGGCATTTTCATAATGTCCGCCCGTATGAAAAAAAATAAATCTTTGAAATAAGCAGAAAATCAGGGCTAAACGGGAATATCTTGCTATTTTTAAAAATAAGAACTTCGATCGTAACTATGCTACCGACCAAAACCCTTTTGAAGCCTGAGACAGAAGCAGTTGTCTCGTTCAGGCTTCCTTTCTGCCCGATATTTTCACCTCTTTTTATTGTCCAATCCACGATTTTTTCTTGTGTCTTCTGAGGGTATTCATAACGAAAAAGAGCTGCTATTGCAGATAGCCCAGGGGGATAGAGACGCATTTAGGGTATTATATACAGCCTATTTTACTCAGGTTCAACGGTATGTGTCATTGTTTGAGCCTGCGAAAGTAAGCCTGGATGAATTGACCCAGGATGTTTTTGTGCGGATATGGGAGAAAAGGGTTCGTTTAGAGGGGGTGGAGTCCTTTAAAGGGTATCTGTTTTTGGTGACCCGTAATGTGGTATTTAATTTTATCAGAGCGTTGAAACTGCGACAGAGGGTTCAGGAACTGGATGAATCGACGGATGTAGCATCCAATGAATTAGAACACGAACTATTGTTCAGGCAATACTACCGGATCGCCATCGAAGCGATGGAGAAACTGCCTCCGGGAAGGCGTAAGGTATTAAAAATGAGCATTGATGACGGTCTTACGCTGGACGAGATAGCCACCCGGCTGAATATAACCCGGGCGGGGGTAAAGAAGCAATTGTATGCTGCGACTGCATTTGTGCGGCAGTATTTGCAGGAACATGGGGAAATCACTCTTCTTTTATTCGTTTTCCTTTCTCTTTTTGAGGTATAATTTTTTTTTTAGTGGAGGTATCCTCTCTCTATAACCAGGTGTCTTTATAGTAACACCTTATTTTTATGAGTTTACAGGAAGCCAAGCAATTTGTCGCCCGTTTCATCAAAGGAGATTATACTCCGGAAGAATATGAGGCCTTCTTGGGATGGCTGAATGGAGCGAAGTTGGATGAGTTGAATGAGATAGCGGATGAGCATGAGTCCATGCATGATCAATGGGCCATTTTGGCTGCTGAACCCTCGGCCGACTGGGTCAGCCGGATGGAACAAAAGCTGGATAGTGTAGAAGAAGGGAATAGAGCGCTGGTGCGAAGGTTTAGTCCGGAACGGTTTGTGCGTCGGAAGACCTGGATGGCAGCTGCTTCAGTGATGGTGTTGTTGTCGGCGGGTGTTTATTTATTTGTTCGGGAAGAACGGAAAGCGCCCCAACCGGGAGCAGAGGTTTTGAAGGTCGCGTTGAATACGTACTTTAATCCCAAGGGGGGCGATCAGAAAGAACTGATACTGGCAGATGGCAGCAAGGTTTGGTTGAATGCCGCTTCTTCGCTGAAGTTCCCAAACCAGTTTGATGGCCCCGAGAGGGTGGTGGAATTGTCCGGAGAGGCTTTTTTTGAAGTAGCGAATAATGCAAGTAAGCCTTTCCGGGTATTGATAAAAGACGCTGAGGTAGAGGTTTTGGGAACGCATTTCGACGTCATGGCATATGAAGATGAATCGATTAGCAGGACTACGTTGATTGATGGTTCGGTGCGAATGGAGAGTGGAGCGCAGACTGTGGTGCTGAAACCGGGGGAACAGGCGGAGATACCTTACCCTTTGCCGGGAGTTGTTCCTGCGATAAAGGTGGTTTCGGGAGTGAATGCGGATGCGGTACTCGCCTGGAAGAATGGTTTTTTCCAGTTTGAAAATGACGATCTGAATACGGTGATGAGGACGATTGCCCGGGCGTATAACGTTGAGGTACAATTTGATCCGAATCTGCCGGAGAAACGTATAACGGGTGTTTTTTCCCGGCAGGAGAGCCTGGCAACGACCTTAAAATTATTAGAGCATCTAAAATTAGGCATACACTTTAAGAACGACGATGGCAAAATAGTAAAAGTCACACCCTGATCATATATTATTTTCCATAACCATTGAACCGAGTCCGACAGTTACAGCTGCGGTCATGGGCAGATAAGAATAAATAAGTATTTATTTTATATCTATTCATGATTTGTAGGCTGTAACTTTATTTATTTTAAAGCCTCGGCTTAATGGGTGTACTAAAACTGGCTGTTCTCCTCTTATTGGTTGCCTGCTTATCTCAAAGTCTGCCGGCTTATTGCCAGCCTAGTCCCCTTATTACACTTAAAGAGAGAAATGCTTCCCTACAGAAAGCCCTGGAAGATATTCATCAACAGACCGGTTATACTTATGTTGGTGAAGCCGCCTGGGCACAATACAGTCACCGGGTAAGCTTTTCGGTCACGAGGGCGCCGCTAAGGCAGGTGCTGGATAGTTGTTTTAAAGACCAGCCTTTTACTTATGAAATAATAGGAACGGCTATTTCCATACAGCCCCGGCCTCCTAAGGAGCAGGTAGTACATGGCTGGGTTTATAATGAAAAAAAGGAACCGCTGGAAGGAGTGACGGTATTGGTTAGGGGAGAGATGTCTGCCGCAGCTATTACCAGGGTGAATGGGGAGTTTAGCATCCGGATGCGTTACGCAGACGACCGGCTGCTGATCAGCAGCGTGAATTATGAATCGCAGCAGTTGCAGCCTGAGGAAGGCAAGGACATGGTCATTTATTTAAAAGAGCGGGTAGGGGAGTTAAAGGATGTGGTGATAGTGCATAACGGCTACCAGGATAAGAGCCGGAGGGCCAGCACAGGGTCTTTTGATGTCGTGAGCAGTGAACTGATCGACCGGCGGGTATCGACCAACCTGCTGGACCGGATCGACGGGGTGACGAATAGTGTATTGTTCAATAAGAATATTGTATCAGGTACGAACCAATCGGCTATTACTATCCGGGGGCGGAGCACCATCTTTGCCAATCCCAATCCACTGATCGTTATTGATAATTTTCCATATAATGGGGATATCAGCAATATCAATCCCGAGGATGTCGAGAGTATAACGATTCTTAAAGATGCAGCGGCTGCGGCTATCTGGGGTGCTTTTTCCAGCAATGGGGTTATTGTAATTACGACAAAAAAAGGTAAGCTCAACCAGGCGCCGAAGTGGAGTTTTACGACCAGCCAGACTATCGGTGAAAAACCGGACCTGTATTATCAGCCTGTTCTTTCTTCCGGGGATTTTATCGATATACAGCAGTTCGTGTATAGAAACGGGGGGTATAACGGGCTGCTCAGCAGGTTTCAGCATAATGCCATAACTCCGGCCCTGGAGATATTCGATGCAACGAGTAAGGGCTTGCTTTCACCAGTCGATTCGGCGGCTCAGATCAATGCGTTGAAGGGGCAGGATGTCCGCAGGGACCTGAATAAATATTTTTACCGGCGCAGCCTGAACAGCCAGTATGCTTTGAATGTAAGTGGCGGAGGACCAAGAGATCAATTTTTTTTATCGGCGGGTTATGATGAAAATAAGAGCAGCCTGGTCCGGGACCTTTATAAACGCGTTACGTTATTTGGGAATAATACCTATACACTTATTCCCGGGAAGCTGGAGCTCAGCACGGGGTTGAGTTTTTCCAGCAGTAAATCCTACCTTAACAATCCTGGATTCACTGTTGTCAACTATCCCTATGCCCGGCTCGCTGATGGGAATGGTAATCCACTGCCGGTAAATTTTGGGTTAAAGAACTCCTATATTGATACGGCAGGCGGCGGGCAATTACTGGACTGGCATTATGTGCCTTTGAATGAATTGAAAAATGCGGACAATACAGTCCGGGCGACAGATTACCGGATCAATATAGGTTTAAAGTACGCTATTTGCAAGGGATTGGATATTCATGCCTATTACCAATATGGCCGGGGCGATTCCAGCATTAACATTTATCAAAGCCTTCAGACCTATTATACCCGCAACCTGATCAATGACTATGCGCAATACAACAATGGGCTGTTCTCTTTTCCGATACCGATGGGTGGCATACTTGACGGGCAGCTTAATTCCTATACGGTCAATAATGCCAGGCTTCAACTAAATTACCAGGATACGGTGTTTCGCCACGGGCTGTTGAATGTTATCGGTGGGGCGGAGATCCGTGACCTGGAGGGGGAAGGACACCATACCCGGCTGTATGGATATGAAAAAGGAGTAGCAGGCAGCATCGCGGTAGATTATGTTACGTCCTGGCTTCAATATCCATATAACAACAAGCTCAAAATACCTTATTTGGATCTAACCAGCAGTACTGCTGAACGTTATCTTTCATATTATGTCAATGCCGACTATACTTATCTGGGTCGATATATGCTGTCGGCAAGCGCCCGCAGAGATGAATCCAATCTTTTTGGCGTGCAGGCCAATAACCGGGGAGTGCCGTTATGGTCGGTTGGCGGAGGCTGGATATTGTCAAAGGAAGATTTCTACCACATGAACTGGCTGCCCTTTCTCAAGCTGCGTATTACCGATGGGTATAACGGCAATATAGACCGGAGCACTTCGGCTTTTACTACGGCCTATATTAGCCCGACGGGTAATTCCTATGGAGCCGGCAGCGCTACTATCGTCAATCCGGCCAATCCCTCGCTGCGCTGGGAAAGGATCAATATATTCAATGCGGGACTGGATTTTTCGATCCGGGGAGATAAGTTAGGCGGCAGCCTGGATTATTACATCAAATCCGGTCAGGATCTTATTGGACTCAGCCCGCTGGACCCTACTGTAGGGATCACTACTTTCCGGTCCAATGCAGCAAACATGATGGACCACGGGATAGATATTACTCTTCATGCCAACACCAGGCTAGGGCCTATTCGATGGAACAGTGTGTTATTATTCAGTTATGTACAGGACAAAATAACGGTTTATAAAGAAAAGATAGGGCCGGTATCTACCTATTTTACTCCGAGTCTTATCAATCCCTTTGTGGGCCGGCCGCTGTATGCGCTGTACGCCCTGCGCTGGCAGGGACTTGACGGACAAAACGGCGACCCCCAGGGTTGGCTGGGCGGGAAGGTCAGTAAAAATTATGAGTCGATAATTAATTCTCCTGATCTGAATGACCTGGTTTATATGGGCCCATCGACTCCCCGGGCCTTTGGCGGCTGGCGTAACAGTCTGGGCTGGCGGCAATGGGGGCTTTCCTGGAACATCGTGTATAAGCTGGGCTATGTTTTTCGCCGGAATTCCATCCTTTATTCACAGGTATACAATGGTCAATCGCAAGGGCATCCCGATTATGAACGGCGCTGGCAAAATCCCGGTGATGAAAAGACGACGGATGTGCCTTCCATGGTCTTTCCAATTGACTTCAACCGGGATGCTTTTTATCAGAATTCGACAATACTGGTGGAGAAGGGAGATCATATCCGGCTACAGGATGTTCAGTTGAGCTATGTGATGAACCGGTCTGTTTATCATCGGTTGCCGGTGACCCAAGTCAGGTTCTACCTCTATGCGAATAACCTGGGTATACTTTGGAAGGCCAATCATGCGGGCATTGATCCGGATTATGTATCGGGCATACCCAATCCGCGGACCCTGGCTCTTGGGATGAAAACGGACTTTTAAAGTTATTATAATGAATAAACAATCCTGGTCTTCTTTTGTGAACCTGCTTCTGCTGGTATTGACGGGTGTCCTGGCGGGAAGCTGTCACAAGGATGATTTTCTGGGTAAGAATCCCAATTCCAACCTGGTAGTGCCTACTACGCTAACCGATTTTCAGGACCTGCTGGACAATGAACAGGTCATGGGGCTGGTACCGGTGCTGGGAGAGATATCATCGGATAATTACTACATGGATGCGGCTTTGTGGCAAAGTGCCGGTACGCGGGTTCAGAACGCCTATATATGGAAGCCTGATATTTTTAATGGGGAAGGGAATGATGAAGATTGGAATTATCCTTACCAGCAGGTTTATTATGCCAATGTAATACTGGATGGGCTGGGCAAGCTGAAAACAGACAACAGCACTATCACGGCCCGGAACAGTGTAATGGGACAGGCCTTATTTACACGGGCCTTTGCCCTTTATAATGCTGCCCAGCTGTTTGCGCCCGTCTATGACGGGGTAACGGCTGCATCGGATTCCAGTATTCCTTTGCGATTGAACCAGGATGTCAGGGTTCCGTCTGTCCGGAGCACGGTGAAACAAACGTACAACCAGATAACGGGTGACTTGCGGATTGCTTCTGGACTATTGCCGGCAACGGTCTCCATGACCAATGTCAACCGGGCTTCGCGTCCGGCCGCACAAGCCCTGCTCGCCCGGGTATACCTCAGCATGCGGAAGTATGATTCGGCGGGGATCTATGCGGACAGCGCCTTATTGGCTAACCCGGCCCTGCTCGACTACAATGACTTTTTCGCGGGCTCTCCCATTCCTTTTTCCAGGCAAAATAAGGAAATACTTTACCAGGCCAGTTTTGTCGATTATAGTAATGGTTATAAGCAGGTGTTGACAGGGTATCGTTATACGGACTGTTTTGTTGACTCGACCTTGATCCGCGGCTACAATCCCAATGACCTCCGGCCTTCTTTTTATTATTACCTGATCGGCGCCGCGGATTCTTTTGGCCTGAAAGGAAGTTATACGGGAAGTCTTTTTCCATTTGGGGGGCTTGCTACGGATGAGGTCTACCTGATCAGGGCAGAATGCAGGGCCAGGGCCGATGACCTAAGCGGAGCGGCAGGCGACCTGAATACTTTACTGGGGGAAAGATGGAAGTCCAATACATTCAATGCTTATAGTTTCGTTTCCCAACAGGCAGCGTTGGATACGGTATTATCAGAAAGAAGAGAGGAATTGCCTTTCCGGGGAGTACGCTGGTCAGACTTACGACGGTTAAATAAAGAAGGCGCCAACATAACACTTACCCGAAAAATTAACGGGACTGTAATTATGTTGACGCCAAATAGTAAACTCTATGTGTTGCCTATTCCACCGGATGTGCTGCTTTTCAGTGGAATTTCGAATAATCCCCGGTAACGGCTAGCCGAAACAATGGGATGAGATTATTTGCCCTTTTCAGGTTTTATAGCATTATTGGCAACGATACCTACAGGATGATAAAAGCCAATCCTGCACGGGTAATAATTTCCAATGCCGTCGGTCGTATACGTGCAAGTAGTGGTACCCGAATCACAGAAATAATTGACTCCCCAGGTGCCGGTCGGCATATAGGTGCCACCTGTCGCAAAATACTGCTGGACTGTCCGGCAGTCAAATTGGGGTGCGGTTGCAAGGGCGGCGCCTACGCTTAAGGAAACAACAAGGGTCATGATCGTCCATTTGATCTTTTTCATACGAAACTGTTTTTGGTTATATTTATGGATTTAAAAGAAAACTTTTTGCGCTGAAGAATAATACCAACAATAGATAAGGCCACAAAAAACAGATTGAGGACAATGTGTTGTCTCCACGTGAGCCGCTTGATGACACCGCCACAGGAACAAGGTATCCGGCCAAAAAAATTGAGTATAATTATTATACTGTAGATAGTAAAAAGGCTCATGAATCCAAGGGAAGCATAAAGACCCAACAGGCGCGTGCGCTCGAACAATAAAGCGATGCACATTAGTATTTCACTGCAGGGAATAACCCAGACCAGGACGGGGGTCCAGGACTTGGGAAGGGGCTGGTTGTTCATCTCACCGATGAAGGTGGTGAAGTCCAGGAATTTACTTAGGCTAGCATACAGAAAAAGCATTATGAGTAAGGCAGAGATACACTCGATGAGTACCTGTCTTTTAAACATGGTTGAAACGTTTTAAACGCAAGCTTTTGGCTAAGCCAAGGTTGTTAAGGTAATCATGAGCGGATAGGAAAACGAGCATTATATGGGTCGGATAAAGATGCTAAGGGGGATAAAAAGGAACAGGTTATAAATTATATTTTAAATATCGGCAAATTTTATAACACTACAAAAATCAGTCCGAAAAAAAATCACACTAGAAGGTAACGTTTACACAGGATTAACAAACCATTGATTTTTTATAAAGTTCTTTGCAACAATTCCTGTACTCTGTCGTTAGAAAAATTTCACCAGGCAGCAAGTGTTCCTATTTAAACGACGAGTCATGCGCTTCAACTATTTTTGGCTATCCTCATTTCTATTATTCTTTACCTATACAGGACGCTGCCAGACGACAAAAGTTGTTTATAATGATTCCCTTTTTGTCTCTGCTGTTCTGCAACAACATAATACGTATCGCACGGCCTTGCAGTTGCCTGAATTGAGCTGGTCGCCAGCTCTTGCGCAGGATGCCCTGACCTGGGCGCGGCACCTGGCAATGATTGACAATGGCGGGCATGATAAATCCATAATAGGCAAAGAAGGGGAAAATCTCTGGTGGGGATCAGCAGATGCTTTTTCCTATACCGATATGGTGACTTTTTGGGGCAATGAAAAAGCCTCTTTCCGGTATGGTGTATTTCCCGATTGCGGCAAGGGGATGGTGGGTCATTATACGCAGATCGTCTGGAAGAATACTCTGTCCGTAGGGTGTGCGTTGGTAAGCAATGGGCAGAATGATTACCTGGTCTGCCGGTATTCCCCTCCGGGGAATGTGATCGGACAGAAGCCTTATTAACAGGATGGTTATTTCTGCCGGGCCAGCTGCCCTGTAATAGCTATTACCAGGGTTGCGGCATTATGTGCGGCGACCTGGTAGAACCGGGCTATATCGCGTTCGGCATTGCTGCCGGCGTCGTCGCTGAGACAACGGATGACCAAAAATGGGATCTTTTGTTGCCAGCAGGTTTGCCCTACGGCTGCTCCTTCCATATCAGTTGCTTCTGCCTTCATCTGCCGCCATAGTCTTTGTGTGACCGGCCGGGAAGAAACGAACACGTCGCCGGTGACAATAAGACCACTGGAGATACGCGGCGCAGGTTTCCCCTCTTTTGGTTTTTCCAGCTGAAGTCCGCCGCTGACCTTCTCTGCCAATTTTATCAGGGTATCATTACAAGGAAAATACAGCGGATTTTTTTCCAGGGTAATGGGATTCCGTGTAGGGTCGAGTATCAGGCTATCAGCGAGGGTGCCGTAGTCATGGTAGGCGACTTTATTTCCGATGACCAGGTCGCCGGGAGAGAGGCCGGGATTGACGCCGCCGGCTATACCGCTGAAGAGGACTTCTGCCGGATGAAAATGTTCGATCACCAGGGTAGTGGTAATGGCTGCATTTACTTTTCCAATACCGGTGAGCGCTACGACTACTTTTCTTCCATTGAGCCAACCTTCCGTAAAATGAAGATTCTGAATGACGAGATCCTTTTTATTTTCTGTTTTTTCGAGCAATAGATCGATCTCGGCGCCGTAGGCGCCGAGGATGGCGGTGACGGGTGGAAGGACGGGGTTTGGATTTATCGGGGCCTGGGCACTGGCCGGGTTTTGAAGAGTGAGCAGCAGGCTAAGAACAAGATAGAATAGATTTTTGTACATATTATATAAGGTCTGTGTTTACGTAAGGTCTGTGTTTATACTAAAAATAAGGAAAGCAGGGCAAGCACATCGATGATCAGAAGGGGAAGGCCAATCTCTTTTGCCTTTCCACTCAAGATCCTGATAAGGGTCCAGCTGAGGAAACCCCAGATAATGCCCTGGGTGATGGAATACGTAAAAGGGATGAGCACCATGGCCAAAAATGCCGGTATAGCCTCTTCCGGGACCTGCCAGCGAATGTTAATGACCGGCCGGAGCATGAATACTCCCACCAGCACCAGGGCCGGGGCGGTGGCAATGGCGGGCACGGCGGCAAGCAGGGGAGACAGGAAAAGAAAAGGAAGAAAAAGAAGCGCAGCTATTACGGCTGTCAGCCCGGTACGTCCGCCGGCCTCTATTCCTACGGCAGATTCGATGTAGGCTGTGCCGGGGCTGGAGCCGAGGAGGCCCGCAAGGGTAGTGGATACTGCGTCGGTCAGGAGGGCGCGCCGGACATTGCGGGGTTCTCCATTTGCGTCGAGCAGGTCGGCTGCTTCTGCCAGCCCTACCAGGGTAGAAAGGCTATCGAAGAGGTCGGTAAAAATAAAAGAAAAAATTACGGGAAAGGCTGCCCAGCGTAGGGAATGGACGAGATCCAGCCGGAAAAGCAGGCTGAAGTCGGGGGCTGCCCACCAACCCTGGCCTTTTACCAGCGGTAAACTGCCGGCCAGCGACCAGCTTTCTGTGCCCCACCAGCGGCCAAGGGGCCAGGCGCATAGAGTGGTGAAAAGGATACCATATAAAATAGCGCCCTTTACTTTCCGGGCGATGAGGACGGCGGTGAACAGGAGGCCAACCAGGAAGGTGATGACGGAGGGACCGAGGTGACCCGGTCCTATCAGGGTGGCGGGGTGATGGACAATAAACTTTGCATTTTCCAGTCCGATGAGGGCAATGAAGAGTCCGATGCCTGTGGCAATGGCATAACGTAGTGGACGGGGGATGGCCCGAAGGATATAAACGCGGATATTTAAAATGGTTAACAAGAGGAAAAAGATACCTGACCAGAAGACGGCGCCCAGGGCTTCGGGCCAGGGCACTTTTAGGGTTGCTACGGCTGTAAAAGTGAAAAAGGCGTTTAGTCCCATGCCAGGGGCAACGAGTATGGGGTTGCGGGCATAGAATCCCATCATGGCGGTGCTGAAAAAAGAGACGAGTACCGTTGCGGTAAGCACTCCGGAAAATGGCATGCCCGTCTGGCTGAGGATAGCAGGATTAACGATAATGATGTAGGAGGTCGCCAGGAAGGAAGACAGCCCTGCCACCAGTTCGGTCGAGAAGGTTGTCCGATTCTGATGCAGTTGAAAAAAATCGCGCATGCCTGGGTGTTTTAGACAGGCAAGATACTAATTGGTCCTCAGACGGATGAGGGGGCGTCGGATTAGAAAGTGTCGCTTTTTTCGACAAAAAATGGACCACGGGTCCATTGGCCGAAGGCCCAGACATAAGCGGGTGTCGCGACGAGGGGGTAAATTTTAAAAAACCCCCGAGGCGTCGACTATCTCGTCCATGGTAATGCCCATATGGCTCTCTTCATAGACGCATTTCCCATCGCGGATAAGCAGTACCTGTGGGGATTCGTGGTTAATGTTGAAGGCGTCGGCCACTTTATTGGATACCGGCCGGTAGCTTATAAGGTCGAGGAAATAAAAATCAATAGAATCGGGTGGCTGATTTCTTTCGAGCCTGCTTTTAACGAGAGTGCTGGTGGAGCAGCGGGTACTGTGCTTGAAGATAAGCTGGGGGCGGGAGGTTGATTTTTCTTTGATCTCATCTAATTGACTCTCAGACTGTAAGTTGATCCAATTCATGTGGTAAAGATAGTATGTTGTTTTGACATACTATAATATAACGCCCAATGACAAAAAAGGTTATCAATTGAATGATAACCTTTTATAAATAAATTGTTCTATCGGTTCCGGGGATTTAGGGTACCGGACCTGGGGAATAGGGAAATAGGGCTTAGCGGCCGCCGTATCCTACAAAACCCTGGCTCATTTTGCAACCGCCGTGTGCACCAACGCCGCGGGAAGAAGCGCAGGAAGTAAAGGCTGCTGCAATAGCTAAAACGAAGGTTAAGATTACAATTGTCTTTCTCATTTTTGTGGTATTTAAGATTGAAACGATAAATTGCCTGGTTGAGGAATTGGTACCAGGTAATTCAAAGGAAGGGAGGATTAAAGAGGACCAGGGTCCACGAGCGAAAATCAATAAGAGATTGGGGGGAGGCTGTTCTAAAGGATAGAGAAAGGATTACCATTGAACTGACACAAAGTAAATACAAAAATTCGAAATTGGCAAGCCTCATAGCCAGGAAATAGAAACTTTTGTCTAATAGGCTGATCTTGAATACTTTTATTTTTTATTAGTAAGAACCCAATGAACATACATTTTATTGCGATAGGGGGCAGTGTGATGCACCAATTGGCCATAGCCTTGCGGCGGAAGGGTTACACAGTGACGGGCAGTGATGATGAAATTTTCGAACCGGCAAGGACTAACCTGGAAAAGGAAGGGTTATTACCTGCTGCCGTTGGCTGGTACCCGGAAAAGATTCATGCCAGTTTGAATGCCGTCATTTTGGGCATGCATGCCAAGGCGGATAACCCGGAATTACTGCGGGCGAGTGAGCTGTCCTTACCCATTTATTCCTTTCCGGAATATATTTATCAGGAAAGCCGGGATAAAACAAGAGTGGTTGTCGGCGGAAGTCACGGGAAAACAACGACTACAGCCATGATCATGAACGTGTTGAGGTCGGCGGGGCTGGATTTTGATTATCTGGTCGGGGCCAGGCTGGAGGGGTTTTCCCAGTCGGTGAATATTACCCGGGCGCCGCTGATCGTCTGCGAGGGTGATGAATATCCGGCCAGTACCCTCGAAAAGAGACCTAAGTTTCATTTTCTTTTCCCGCATATTGCGGTTCTCACTGGAATTGCCTGGGATCATATAAATGTTTTTCCCAGTTTCGATATTTACCTGGAGCAGTTTCGCATTTTTCTGAATAAGATCGAGCCGGGAGGAGTACTTATTTATAATCAAACGGACACTGTGTTGGCCAGGCTGGTGGAAGAACATCAGGCTCCTCTACGGAAAATCGGGTATGGAATTCCGGTTCACCGGATTGAAAACGGCATAACAGTTGTTACGCTGGAAGAACAAACCGGGGCTTTGAAGGTATTTGGCGAACATAATTTGCTGAACCTTCACGCTGCTTTCTTGGTTACGAAGGAATTAGGTGTTGAAACGGCCGATTTTCTGAAGGGCATGGCCTCTTTTTCGGGGGCTGCGAAGAGGCTTGAATTACTGGCGGGGAATGAGAGGGTGAATATTTATCGTGATTTTGCCCATGCTCCTTCGAAAGTAAAGGCGACGATGCAGGCGGTAAAAATGCAATTTCCGGAAAGGCAATTGATTGCCATACTGGAATTACACACTTATAGCAGTCTGAATGAACAATTTCTGTCTGAATACAGTGGGTCGCTCGATCCGGCGGATAAAGCGGTGGTATTTTACTCCAAACATGCGCTGGAGCTAAAGCGGTTGCCACCCTTGCCGGAATCTACTGTAAAGGCAGGGTTTGGAAAGCCGGGATTGGTGATTATACAGGATAAGGAAGAATTACTAGCCTGGTTGATGTTACAGTCTTACAAAAATGTTAATTTGCTTTTAATGAGTTCGGGTAATTACGATGGGCTGGATGCGACGGCCTTATCCGCCCGGATAATACAGCAGGAGTCATAACCGGATGGAGTCCGGTGAGTACATATAATATCAGAGAGAATGTTACAACTTATACGCCCCTTAGCTATTATTGACCTGGAAACGACCGGCGTCAATCTCGCGTCTGACCGCATCGTGGAAATTGCCATCGTGAAGATCATGCAGGATGGTAAAAAGCTGGTGAAGCGCAAACTAATAAACCCCGAAATACCGATTCCACAGGGGTCTACGGATATACATGGGATCACGAATGAGATGATCAAGGATGCTCCTACCTTTCGACAGGTAGCGAATGAATTAAAGCAGTTTTTAGATAATTGTGACCTGGCGGGGTATAATTCCAATCGATTTGACATACCGATGTTAGTGGAAGAATTTCTACGGGGGGGTATGGAGTTTGAAGGTAAAGGGAGGAGACTGTTGGATGTGCAGAAGATCTTCCACATGATGGAGCAACGAACACTGAGCGCTGCCTATCGGTTTTATTGTAATAAGGAACTGGAAGGCGCCCATGGTGCTGAGGCGGATGCTTCCGCCACCTGGGAAGTGCTGGTAGCACAGGTCGTCAAGTATCCGCAGCTGGGTACGAATATTGAGACTATTCTTAAATGTATAGGGGAAGAGCCCGTTGTGGATTTTGCGCGACGTTTTACGTTGGAGAACGGTGTAGAAGTGTTTAACTTTGGCAAGCATAAAGGGCGCAGTGTAGCCGAGATACTGAAAGCCGAGCCTCAATATTACGATTGGATGATGAAAGGGGATTTTCCGCTTCATACCAAGCAAAAATTGACGGAAATATTCAACAGGACTATGTTAAAGAAGGGGTAAGCAGGTTTCTCCGGGGCGGAAGTTGTTAAAAATGGGATAACGGGCCGGAAAGGGGGCTAAAAATTGTAATTTTGCACTTTAATCATAATAAGGCAGTTGGAAAAGATAGTCATCATACCTACCTACAACGAAAAGGAAAACATTGGGAATATCCTCGAAGCCATTTTTCAATTAGGCCAGGGCTTTCACGTGCTGGTCATCGACGATAGCTCACCGGATGGAACGGCGGATATTGTCCGGGACTTTCAAATAAGGTATCCGGGGCAGCTGTTTTTAGAGGAGCGCCAGGGGAAATTGGGCCTCGGCACTGCCTATATTCACGGGTTTAAATGGGCGGTTCTTAATAATTACCAGTTCATTTTCGAAATGGACGCGGATTTCTCCCATAATCCCAAGGACCTGGACCGGCTTTATAATGCCTGCAAGTATCAGGGGGGAGATGTGGCAGTAGGGTCCCGTTATGTTAAGGGCGGAGGTAATGTGAACTGGCCTAAGGACCGCATTTTACTTTCGCGGGGCGGCTCGATCTATACCCGGCTGATCACCTGGATGCCGGTGCAGGATCCCACCGCAGGATTTGTCTGTTATCGGAAAGAGGTGCTGGAAACTATCAATCTTGACCAGATTCGTTTTGTCGGGTATGCTTTCCAGATCGAAATGAAATTTGCCGCCTGGAAGCTGGGCTTTAAAATAAAGGAAGTGCCGATCATTTTTGAAGACCGCAAGTTTGGTGTTTCCAAGATGAATAAAGGCATTGTAAAGGAAGGGATTCTCGGTGTGCTGAATTTGCGCTGGCAGTCGTTGTTCAAGAATTACCGCAACCGGGTGAAGAATGACGTGGTGGCCATGTCCAATTTTTCAAAAGAAGCCATCGCGGAATCTAAATAAAAATACAAGGCAAATTCCATTTGCGCTGCTAAATAAAAATACAAGGCAAATTCCATTTGCGCTGCTAAATAAAAATACAGGGCAAATTCCATTTGCCCTGCTAAATAAAAATCCAGAGCAAATTCCATTTGCCCGGGCAAATAATTAAAGGCCAATTGAAGAAAGCATTTATCCAGCTGCATATCGCTGTCCTCCTGGCTGGGCTTACCGGTGTATTGGGTAAGCTGATTCTCCTAAATGAAGGTTTATTGGTTTGGTACAGATTATTACTGACGGCGCCTTCGCTGTGGTTGCTCGCGCTCGTGCGGAAGCAAGCTGTGCGTATTGATAAGCGCGATGTCTGGCGCATTTTTGGAATAGGAGGCATTGCCGCTTTGCATTGGGTTGCTTTTTATGGCAGTATCAAGTATTCAAATGTTTCCGTGGGTTTGTTGTGTTTTTCAGCGATTGGCTTTTTTACGGCCCTGATCGAGCCCCTGGTATTGCGCCACCGGGTGGATGTAGTGGAGTTGCTATTAGGGCTGTTGGTCATCGTCGGCATCTTTTTTATTTTCCAGGTCGATCCTCAATTTAAGACGGGCATTGTCATTGGATTGATGTCTGCTTTGTTGGGCAGTCTTTTCCCGGTGTTGAATAAACGCATTTTGCTGCGGGTGTCACCGGAAAACGTTACGTTGTATGAGCTGAGCGGCGGTTTTTTAGTGCTGACTTTATTGATGCCTTTGTACCTCTGGCTTTTTCCTGCTCCTTCTTTATTGCCGGGCTGGCAGGACCTGGGCTGGCTGCTGGTTTTGGCCTGGGTCTGTACGGTGCTGGCTTTCAATCTTTCCATGAGCGCCCTGCAGAAGATATCTGCGTTTACGGTGAATCTCAGCTATAACCTGGAGCCCGTTTATGGGATCCTGCTGGCCTTTCTATTGTTCAGAGAGGACAAATATCTCAATGGCCGATTTTATCTCGGGTTCTTTTTAATTTTACTTTCCATTGTGTTGCAGACGGTGCGGTTGAGGCGGAAACAGGCCCAAAACATGAAACCGGCATGATACGTATTACCGTCATCATTTTATTGGGGCTGTTGCTGGGCCGGGGGGCTTCGGCGCAACGGCATTATGTCTGTTATTATACTCCGGAGCGGCCGACGATAGACGGATCGGGTGCGGAGGCAGCCTGGCAGAAAGCAGCCTGGACGGAAGATTTTATGGACATAGAAGGGGATATCCGGCCGCGCCCGGCTTTGAGGACGCGTACAAAGCTATTGTGGGATTCGGTGAATCTGTATATCTATGCTGAAATGCAGGAACCGGATCTTTGGAGCGAGATGTCGCAGCATGATATGCCTTTATATAAGGAGAATAATTTTGAATTTTTTATAGATCCGGACAACGACACCCACAATTACTTCGAACTGGAGATAAACGCACTGGGCACGGTGATGGACCTTTTCCTGACGAAGCCTTACCGCAACGGTGGCAAGGCGTTGCCGGGATGGGAAGTGTCCGGGCTGCGGAGTGCGGTGCGTCTTTCCGGTACACTGAACCGCCCGGGGGATAAAGACCAGGGGTGGTCGGCAGAAATGGCGATTCCCTTAAAAAGCCTGCAGCTCTTAGGGGAAAAACGGTTGGGTGATAGTTCGCTGGTACGGGTGAATTTTTCCCGGGTGGAGTGGAACAGGGATGTGGTCGGCGGAAAATATGTGCCGCGGATGGATGCGGCGACAGGACGTCGCTTACCGGAGCATAATTGGGTCTGGTCGGCACAGGGTATCATTAATATGCATGCGCCGGAAAAATGGGGTTATTTGTTGTTGACGTCGCGGCCGGTAGGCGGAGATACGGTAGCGTTGGTAGTATCAGACGAGGAGAACGCAAGACAGTATTTATGGGATGTGTATTACCGGCAACGGAAATACCTGGCTGACCATGGGAGGTATGCAAAGGGTCTGGAAGCGCTGGGTTTGGGCCCGATCGTACAGGATGAGAAAGGGGGAACGCTCCGGTTGGAGATGGAAGCAACTACTATGCAATATATGGTGGTGTTGAAAGGGAGTTCATTTCAGGGGGCATTGAGGATTGACCAGGATGGGAAGCTGGTGTCCGGAATTGGGAAATATTAAATTTTGCTCAAAACTGGAAATATATAAAGGAACTGCTGCTTTCCTGACTGAGGATCAACAGGATCACCATCGATGACCAGATCACTCCCGTTAGCCACCAGGGAAGACGGTTCGCAAGGTCCAATACCCGGCTATTCCGCAGGATCCATTGCAATATGAGCATAGATGCGATGATGACCGCTATTTTGATCATAGCAAGGGTCGTAAGAAGGGGGACGGCGTTATCCGCCATCCCAAACATCGATGCCAGCATATTACCGGCTCCACCGAATGTCGAACTCCGGAAAAAGACCCAGGTTATATTGACGAGAAAAAAGGTAAGGAGTGCGTACGGCCATCTGCTTCCTTTACCGGGCAGCACGCCTAAACCTGCTATCACTGGTGGTCTGCGTAACTCCGAAGTTCTTTTTTCGCCGGCTGCATCGTTCAGCAGGCGGGTCTTCTCTTTTCTGTCACCGACAAATTTTTCCACCCACAGATACAAACCGTGTAAACCGCCCCAGGCGACAAAGGTCCAGTTTGCGCCATGCCAGAGTCCGCCAAGCAACATGGTCACCATCAGGTTGATATAGGTTCTGACCGGCCCTTTCCGGTTGCCCCCCAATGGTATATACAAATAATCACGCAGCCATGACGACAGCGTTATATGCCATCTTCGCCAGAAATCGGAAAATCCGATGGCTGCATAGGGAAATCTAAAGTTTTGCGGCAGTATGAATCCCAGGCATAATGCGGCTCCGATGGCACAGGTGGAATAACCGGCAAAATCAAAGAAGATCTGTCCTGTAAATGCGAGCACACCCATCCATGCATCCAGGGCAGGAAGGCGGCCCGGAGAATTGAAAATCGTGTCGGCTGAGGCGGATAACATGCTGTCCGCCAGTACGACCTTCATGAACAAACCCAGGGATAAGAGGAACAGTCCTTCTATCAATTGCTGTCTGCTGGCTTTTGTCGGTCTTTCGAACTGTGGCACCAACTGCGGAGGCCGTACGATGGGGCCTGCCACCAGGTGGGGAAAGAAAGTGACGAACAATGAAAAATCGAGCAGGGATCGTACGGGTTTGCTTTCCTTTTTATACATATCGATAGTATAACAAAGTGTCGTAAAAGTGTAAAACGATATGCCCGCAGGTAAAATAATATTCGGTTTGGCGGGATGATAGCTGAAGCCCAGGGCATTCACCAGGTGAACGAAGTTTTCCAGCAGAAAAGCGCCGTATTTGAAGAAGCAGAGCATGCCGAGGTTGCCGATCAGGCTTATTATCAGCAGCACCCGCTTCTTATGTATATTCGTCTGTGTATACAATGCTTTACCAACAAAGTAATCTACTACAGTGGACAGCCATAACAGCAGGATAAAAGGCGGATTCCAGGCGGCATAGAAAATATAACTGGCCAGCAGCAAATTGATCTTTTTTACTTTCCAGGAGAAAGGAAGATTGTGCAGGACCAGGATGATGATGAAAAAGGCGATAAAAGTATAGGAGTTGAATACCATAATAAGCCGGTTAAGAGTATTAGTTGACAAAAGACCGTGGAAGCTGCCCGACCAGGACACGTGTATAGGGCACGGCATCCTGCGGACTCAGGTGCGACCATTCCGGGCATACCAAATGGCTGGTGGCGGGATTGTCGGTAAAATAGATCCCGGAACAATGAGTCGCGGCCAGCAAGGATTCCCAGACCTTTGCGCGGGGGAACACATGTTGCTCGCCCAGCCACATTGGGCCGCTGGAAGGGGTTCTTGTGAAAATCACCTCTCCGCCCCTGGACCTGATCTTATCGACGGCTACCTTCACCGATGCAAGGATCGGTGGAAAAGGATCGTCCTTTGGCGGCGGCGCTTTTTTACCCATCTCCATGACGAACAGCCATATATTTTGCACCCTGTGCTGCAGGCTTGTATCACTCAGGAACCGGTCTGTCATTTTGCTTTGCCGGTTGAAATCCGTCCGGTTAAAGTCGACCGGGAATTCGGGAAATACAAATACGCCGGGTCGGTTAGGAATATTGAGCTGATCCAGCTCTGCATTCAGCGAAAGATAATCCCTGTCCAGAAAGACGAGTCCCGATTCGAGCGTATGGTTCAATACGAAGCTGGCTTTTTCTGCGGGTGTCTGGCCATGATACCAGGCTATATTTGTATTTGGCTTTTGCAGATTGTATTTGTCTGTAGAAAAGAATAATCCTTCGGTAACATCGACCACCAGCTTACCCTGAAAATGGGGGTCATTGCCAAGGTCCGTCAGTACAGGTAACGGGGAGCTGCCTTCTATCGCCAGCTGTACGGCATGTCTGCCGGTCATCTTTTGCCAGGTATCGATGTCCAGATCAAATTTGATCCGGGAAGAGCCGATGAAAACGGTAGTCTTAGCCGGAGGCTCATAAACCATTGCCCGGTTGTGCGCCCAGAGCTCTTTGCCATTATCGTAGGAAGTGGTCAAACCTTTGGCGCGGAGGTGGATCTCCCAGCCGGCAATGACGATCACAACAAGCAGCAACGCAAGGATTGCCGCTTTCGACAGATTGTTTTCAGGCATAGTGTTGATTTAAGGGCAATAAAATTTTTTACAAACCGGTCTCTTTGTGATCAGATGGTAAGATATCAGGCGTAAAAGAGGTAAAAGTAGTATTGACAGGTGGTGGTAGGCAGGATCGATAAAAATCGGGCAAGCTAACAGTCGTACGGCTAAGCTAGGTAATCTTTGCAATATACGCAATGCCCGGTTAGTGGGTATTTTTTGATGGCGCCGCACCGGAGCCCCGGCTGGCAGGCAGGGCTCCGAAGGAAATTTGCCGGATCAGGCGGCTTTATTGCTGATGTACCGCACAAGGCTTCTCTTAGCGACCGGCAGCAGGGTCTCTTCCATGGGGAATTTTAATTCGGTTTCGATGGAATAGACGGCGGGGTTGGGCAGGTCGCTTTTTATGCGGATGAGCTCGGCTTTTATGTTCTCGTATGTATTGATGATGTTTCGGGACCAGCTGTCGATGTATTCGGTGCGGATGCTGCGGTATTTTTCATCGTGTTTTTCAAAAATGGAAAGCCTATATTGATAAACCCGGGTATCGGAGTAATGGCCCGAGCTGAGGAAGAAATACCCTTCGTGGCTGTCCAGGGGGACGAGGCCTACCGGGAAGATCACCAGTTTTTCTTCTACAAATTCATAAATTTCTGTGCCGCTGCTGATGGTCTGGCGGATCTCCTGTGTAGCATAGTTGATAATTTCTTCCAATTCCTGCATCAGCTCGTCGTCTTCGATTAATTGTTCATAAAGGACCTGTAATCTTTCTATTTGGATGCCTGTAAGTTTTTTAGGGAACTGTTCCTGCAGGTATTTTTTGTTTTCCCGGAAGGCAGCGAGGTTATTGTAGTGAAAAATAATATCTGCCAGCTGGGGATATAGTTTGTTTTCGTTAAAATACCGGCTTATCTCCTGTAGATAGGCGAGAAGGGTATATTTTTTCAACTCGAAGTCAATGTAACCGTCGGCGAACCAGGTTTCGGATAGTGCTTTCATGTGGATCTTCTTTGCTAATAGCTGAATTTACGAAAATCCATTCAAAAATGCAAGCTCTAGAATTCTCTGTCGGAAGAGAAGTTTTCCAGTTCGCGGGCTACGGCGGAACAGAAGGTTGCGCCGAGGCTGCCGTCTATAATGCGGTGGTCGTAGGATAACGAGAGGTACATCATATGGCGGATAACGATGGCGTCGCCTTCGGGAGTTTCCAGCACCATAGGCCGCTTTTTGATGGCGCCTACAGCAAGGATAGCCACTTGTGGCTGGTTGATGATGGGGGTACCCATAAGGCTGCCGAAAGAACCGACATTGGTCAGGGTAAAGGTGCCGCCCTGCGTGTCTTCAGGCCGCAGCTTGTTCTGGCGGGCGTTGTCTGCGAGGGTGTTTACCTGCCTGGCAAGCCCGTTGAGGTTGAGCTGGTCGGCATTATGGATAACCGGAACGATGAGGTTACCGGATGGCAGCGCTGTGGCCATGCCGATATTGATATCTTTTTTAATGATGATTTTGTCGCCATCGAGGGAGCTGTTGATCAGCGGGTACTTTTTGATACACCGGATAACCGCTTCGATGAACAGGGGGGTGAAGGTGAGCTTTGTATTTTCTCTTTTTTCAAATTCCTTTTTCACTTTGTCGCGCCAGTGCACCAGGTGCGTTACGTCGGCTTCCGACATGCTGGTGACGTGGGGGCTGGTGTGTACGCTGCGGACCATATGGTCGGCAATGAGGCGGCGCATCCTGTCCATTTCGATGATCTCCACGTTGCCGCTGTATACGGTCATGGGTGGCTGGGAAGCGGGCGTTTCGGCCACCACGCGTGCGGGGGTCGAGGTGGTTGCCTGGGCCGGGCTGGCGTAGGAGGCGGGTGCGGAGGTTTGGGTGTAGGCACCGGTTGTTTGGGTATGGGGGACGGATCTTTTATCGGCTATGTATTGAAGAATGTCTTTTTTGGTCACGCGGCCTTCGTTGCCGGAGCCGGGGATGGATTCCAGCTCGCTGAGGGGGACGCCTTCGTTGGCGGCAATGTTGAGGACAAGGGGGGAATAGAAGCGGGCTCCGTTGGTGGGGGGGGCGGTGTGCAGGGTTGCTGCGGGTGCGGCGTGGGGTTGGGCGAAGGTGGGTGCGGATTGGTGAGGGGCGGGATGGTTGGAGGGGGGGGTGTGGTTGGTTTGGACGATGCCTGCGGCATCTGCCGGGGCCAATGATTCTGTGGTGCCGGCGGTCCGGATGCGAGCAATGACACTGCCTATCGGCACCACATCGTTCACCTGAAACAATACTTCCTCAAGAACGCCTGCTGTAACGGAGGGGACTTCGCTGTCTACTTTATCGGTAGCGATCTCCAGCACGGTCTCATCTTGCTTGACGGCATCACCGGGTAACTTGTTCCACTTCAGGATAGTTGCTTCCATGATACTCTCACCCATTTTTGGCATTACCAGGTCGACAAGAGACATAACGTTAGTTGAATTTTAGATGGACAATACGGCCCCGGATCCGGGGAAATGGTTTCGCGCCGCGCCAAAGGTAATTAATTCACCCGAATCGGCGCCAAATGGGAGATTAGTCGATACGGACAGGAAATTAGTCCATAGACAGGATGAATTTTCTCAACAGATTTAACGCATTTGTTGCTGCTAATTCAATATTCCGCTGTCTATCAAACCGAAATGCAAATTTTTGGGTGATAATTTTTTGATGATTTCCAACCGCCACCCAGACCGTGCCCACCGGTTTTTCGGGGCTTCCGCCGCCTGGTCCCATGATACCGGAGGTGGCAACGACAAAGTCGGTGTCCAGCAGCTGAAGGGCGCCTTTGACCATAGCTTCAACGGTTGGTTCGCTGACGGCGCCATTGGCGGAAAGGATGTCAGGGCTGACCTGCAGGACTTTTTCCTTGACTTCGTTGGCATAACTTACCACGCTGCCTTTGAAATAATTACTCGAGCCGGGAATGGTGGTTATACAGCTTTCTGCTGTGCCAAGCGTTTTGCCGCGTGCCTTCAGCAGGCGTCCTATGGCTTCCTGCAGGGAGATGTCTTCGTCGGTGGCCATCCATTCTGAGACCAATCCCTTGAGGGTATCAAATTGTTGCTGGAGTACTTTTTCGAGGGTCATCGGGTCTTCGCCCTGAATGGTAAGGCGGAGCCGGACCATTCCATAGTTGGGCAGGTAGGCCAGCTTGATGGAAGAAGGCAGCGCCTCTTCAAATGTTGCGATGTGATCGGCCAGGAAAGATTCGCCGATGCCTGCTGTCAGGAGCGTCCGATGGGCTATGAAAGGAAGTTTAAAAAGCTTTCGCAGGGCGGGGATAACCGAATCCGTCATCATGCCTTTCATTTCATGGGGTACTCCCGGCATGGAGACAAAGATGCGGCCTTCTTTTTCAAACCACATACCGGGGGCGGTGCCTCTGTGATTGGGAATGACGGTGCAGTTATCCGGTACTTCTGCCTGTTGCAGGTTGCGGGTGATCATGGGTCGCTGGAGCCTTTCGAATATCCTCTTTACGTTATCGAGCGCTTCAGGACTGACGACCATTTTACCGCCGAAATAATCGCAGAGCAAGGGCTTTGTAATATCATCTGCGGTAGGGCCCAGGCCACCGGTGATCAGAATAATGGAGGCTCTGCGGAATTCTTCATCCAGGGCCTGCCAGATATCTTCGCGGACGTCTCCCACTGCGACGCGATGTCCGACCCAGATACCGTTCTTATTTAATTCCTGTGCCATCCAGGCGCTGTTGGTGTCTATTACTTGTCCTATCAGCAGTTCGTCTCCGATGGTGATTATACCTGCAATGATGTTTTCCATCCGGTAAAGTTAAGCCCCGGGGTTGAATGCCGGATGGAAAAATACGTGGGTAGTATGATCGGAATATTTTGAATGTAGACTGAGCAGAGAATACAGAAATTGGGTATATTGACGCATGATGCAGAATTATCGTAATCACAGGCGTTATGTTCTTTTGTACCATGTATTGACCCTGACAGCCATATTGGCGTTGCTGATCGGATCGCTGGTCAATCTGCTGCATGTTTCCGAAGAAGGTCTCTACTCCGCTGCCTTATTGGTGTTGGTTGCCTGTGTCCTGGCACTGCTGTATTTCTTTGTCCGGCGTTTTCCGCTGAGAGTCCAGGACCGGGCTATCCGGGCGGAAGAGAATCTGCGTCACTTCATTCTGACGGGCAAACCGCTGGACAAGCAATTGACGATGGAACAGATCATAGCATTGCGTTTCGCCAGCGATGAGGAGTTGGCCGGGCTTGCACGACGAGCGGTGGAAGAGGCTCTGAATAACGATGAGATCAAAAGAGAGATCAAGAGCTGGCGGGCGGATCATAACAGGGCCTAGCTGCGGATGCTCAGCCGAAAAAGGGTTTTAGCCTGTCTTCCATTTCCTTTGGCATGCCGGTCTTTTCCATGGTAACCGACTTCAGAAAATATAATAGTACGTCCCCGACTGTGAGTAGTCGGCCTTCTTCATTGTAGGCTTCCTGGCGAAAGCGGATACGATGATCGACGGGCCATTCATTAAGGGTGGTACGGATGGTCAGCAGGTCGTCATAGCGGGCGGGGCGCAGGAATTTGGCAGTCCATTCGATGACGGGCATGATGATGCCTGTCGATTCCAGGTCTTTATAGCTGAAACCCAGCTGACGGATGGCTTCTACTCGTCCTACTTCGAAGTATTGGGCATAATTACCATGATAAACGACATTCATCGGGTCGGTTTCGGCGTACCGGACGCGCATTTTTGTTTCGCTGCTATACATCTTTATCAGGTTGTGTATTGCTGCCCAGTCGGGCGGCGATGTTTTTTTCAATGAAATCGGTCAGGTTGGGGGCGGCATAGATAAGGAAGGCCCCGATGGTTGTTACCAGCAACTGGATGAGCAGACCAGTCTTAGCGGAATCCTTTGCCGGCGCCCCGACTGTTTTGCTCCTGAAGAGCTCGAAAAAGTGGCTGATCACATAAGGAATAGAATGGATAAGGGTATAAAGCCCCATTCCAATAAATAATACGAAGATCAGATTGGTTCGGTCTAACTGCCAATGGGCTGCCTCCTCCCGGGAGTCCTCCGGATCATTTTTTAGAAGCGTCGTGGTATATCGCCGGCCATTCTTTATCAGTAAAATGCAGGCTGCTGAGAAGGCTACGACAGGGATCAGGTAAAAAACAATCTGATCTGCCGGCTGCCGATCCGGATAGGATAGCCGTATCCCATAGGCCAGGACGGATAAAAAGGTAATAAAGGATTGCAGGGCTGCATAAGCGGACAGAATGGCTACAATGAGTATTGTCGTGTGAATAAGGTCAAACTTTTTCATATTTGATAAGTCTAAGGTTAGAGGGCGATTTATTTTCCCATCATTCCATCCACGCTGACCCGGCCGGGGCCGACCATCAGAACGGCGAAAAAGGCAGACAGGTAGAGCAGGGCGGGTTCGTGTATGGCGAGCGACTGGCCTTTGTGAATGATAAAGGCCGCTACGGCCATGTTGATAACCAGCACCAGGGCGGCGATACGGGTGAAGAGGCCGAGAGTCAGCAGAAGCGAGCAAAATACCTCTGCGAAGATGCAGCAGACCAGCGTCCAGCGATGGCCGATGTGGAAGGGATCGGGGAAGGTATATTCCAGCTTGCTGAAGTGAAGCAATTTGTCAAAGCCGTGGTTGATGCAGAGAAGCAGGCCGAAAACCAGGCGTAGTACGAGACCCGCCACGTTGAAGGCGGTTTCTGAGTACTGCGTCGATAAGAATTTTTTCATGTTAGATTGGAATTTGAGCCACAATATATATGATTAGAGTATTGATTTCAAAAAAATTGCGCCGAGGCGCAATTTGCCGCAGCGCTAATGATTGGCCTTCGGCCGACGGACCTCCGGTCCGTTTTGTGTAAGGAAATGTTAATCTGTGGAGTTATCCACACGTGTTTGGAACGATGTTTGGTCAAAGGCAAAATAATTAGAACCTTAGTGCGTTGAAAACGAAAGACACCACCACGGGGCGAGAATAAAAATCAAATTATTTTCCAGTGAAGTATACTGTATTATTTTTTTTCGTCATTTTCTTCCACTCTTCGTCATTTGCCCAGCAGACCCGTTATTATGACGACCCGCAGGCTAGTTTCCGGCAGGGGATTGAATTCTTCGAGCATGAGTATTATAGCCTGGCCTTCCCCATTTTCCGGGAGCTGAAGTACTCACTTCGGGAGACAGACAAAAGCAATAATGCTGTTGAATACCAGGATGTAAAATACTATTACCTGGTGTGTGCCCTCGAACAGAACGACAAAACGGCTGTGGCGGCGGCGAAGGAATATATCAACCTGGAAAACAATGCTCCGCGGGTGGGGATGATCAGTTTTCACCTGGCTGAGTATTATTTCCGGCAAAAGGATTACACGGCCGCCCTCCAGTCATATGAGCATGCTGATATCGACAATCTGAATAACAAGGATATCGCTGACATGAAGTTCCACCAGGGGTATTGTTATTTCACGAAAAAGCAGTTTGACAAAGCCCTGCCGCTGTTTAATGCCATCCGGCAGCTGCCAAAGGACCCCAATTATATCGATGCCAATTACTATTACGGGTTCATCTGTTTCTACCAGAAGAAATACAGTGAGGCGCTGACGGCTTTCAAGGTAGTGGAAGATAATCCCGCTTATGAGAAAGTAGTTCCCTATTATGTGGCGAATATTTACCTGGTTCAGGGCGAAAAAGACAAAGCGATAGCCTATGCGGAAGCCCGGCTAAAAAAAGGCAATCAATATTATGACGCCGAGCTGCGGCAGCTGGTAGGGCATGGCTATTACGAAAAGCAGGATTTTACCAGGGCGCTGCCTTATCTCGAACAGTATGTATCCATGTCGAAGAAAGTGACGAGAGAGGATATTTATGAACTGTCCTATTGTTATTATCAGACAAAAAATTGGAACAAGGCTATAGATGGATTTAAGCAGCTGGGCGGCAGCAAGGATTCCCTGGCGCAGAATTCCATGTATCTGCTGGGAGATGCTTACTTGCGGACCGCACAAAAATCGAATGCCCGCAATGCTTTTCTCTTTTGTTCGATGAACAGCAGTAATGCCAGGCAAAAGGAAATATCAAAGTTCAATTACGCCAAGTTATCCTATGAACTGGGTTACCAGGACGTAGCGTTGACGGAACTACAGGGATTTCTTCAGCAGTATCCCAATTCCGAGTACAGCCGGGAAGGGCGGGAATTGCTGGTGAGCGTGCTGGCTGGTACCAATAATTACAGGGATGCGCTGACCCTGCTCGATAGTCTTGACCATCCGTCCGAAAATGCCCGTCGTCTTATTCCGCGCATATTATATGGACGAGCGACGGAACTGGTCAACGACGGGTTGTTGCTGAATGCGAATGAACTGCTGGATAAGGCGCTGAAGGACCCTAACAATGCCAGTGTATTGCCTTATGTTCAATTTTGGAAAGCGGAAATCGCTTACCGGCTGAATAAGATTGACGACGCCATTCGCTATTTCCTGGAATACCTTAAGAGCAGCAGTGTGAATGGAGAGGTCAACCCGATGAATGCCCGCTATAACTTAGGATATTGTTTTCTAAAAAAGGAAAATTACCGGCAGGCACAGGGATTTTTCGAACAGGTGGTACGCACGCCTCAGCTGAATTCTTCTCCTATGGAGCAGGATGCTTATATCCGGGATGCGGATTGCTATTACATGAACCGGGATTACAAGACGGCGTTAGCCATGTATAATAAGGTTTTGAGCTACTCCTGGCCGTCCAGCGACTATGCAACTTTCCAGAAGGCGATGATCGCCGGTGTAAACAATGGAAAAGACAAGATCACGCTTCTTAATACGATAAACCGTCAGTATCCGGCCAGCAATCTGGCTGCCGACGTCAACATGGAGATTGCCGGCACTTACCTGGCAGGCGAAAATTACCGGGAGGCCCTGCCTTATCTGAAAAATGTGCTTAAAAGTCCTGGCGCCGATGCGTTGAAACCCAAGGCTTATCTTCAGTCGGGCATTGCCTGGTACAACCTGAACAACAATAAGGAGGCGTTGAACCAGTACGATTCCCTGCTGCGTCAGTACCCTAATTCCCCCGAGGCGCAGGACGGCCTGGACAATGCCAAGACGATCTATGTGGAAGAGGGACGGAGCGCTGAATATGTCAATTTTGCCAAGGGAATGGGGGTGGAAGTCAGTGCGAGCCAGGCCGATCAGCTGGCATATGAAGAGGCGGAGGTACAGTTTAACAATGGGAATTTTCCCGGGGCGACGCAGCGATTCGAAGCGTATCTCGCTAAATTCCCTGATGGCAAATATTCGCTTGAAGCCAATTATTATAAAAGCGAAATCTACTTTTCCCAGAAGGATTGGGCGAAGGCGGTGGTTGGTTATGCGGCCGTTTCGGACAGGGCGCCTAATAAATTTGGCGAGAAGTCGCTGTTGCAGGCAGCCCGGCTGTATTTCTTCAACCTGAAGGATTATGCGAATGCGGAAAAGTATTTTGCCAAACTCAAAGATTTTTCTTCTTCACAGGAAAATAAGATGGAGGCCATGCGCGGGCTGCTTCGCAGTCAATATCAATTACAGCATTGGCCCGATGCCGTAGCGAATGCAAAGGACCTGCTTACACAAAAGGGGCTGAGCGTAGATGACAAGGTATTGGCTAACATGGCCATCGCTAAATCTTATCAATCGAGCGGTCAGTGCGAGACTGCGCTGCAATATTTTAGAATAGCGGCACCGCTGACAAAGTCGGCCTATGCGGCTGAAGCCCGTTACCAGATAGCCGATTGTCTTTTCCACCAGAATCAGCTGAAAGATGCTGAGAAAGCGGCTTTTGAAGTCATCAACAAGTCCGGATCTTATGAAGAATGGGTTACCCGGGCTTATTTGCTGTTAGGGGATGTTTATTTTGCCGGGAAAGACTATTTCAATGCCAAAGCCACTTTTCAGAGCATTGTAGAAAATGCAAAGATTGAAGAATTGCGGTTACAGGCGCAGCAGAAACTCGCGCAGGTGACGGAAGAAGAAAAGAAGAACAGCAAGGTGGAGGCAAACAACTAATCAAACCAGAAATTCGATCCATGTATAGAAAAGCATTCTTTCTATTGGTGCCTGGTGTATTGTGCATCGGGCTTTCCCTACAGGCACAGGATACGACGAAGCGCAGGACTATTGAAATTACTTCCTCGTTCAAGCCGGTGTTGCGTGAGGCGGTGAAGATCAATTTTAATGCAGCGCCGCCGGCTGTCGACAGTTCGAGGCCGCGGTTAAGCTACAATATCCCGGCTCAATACCTGTTTCTCAGCTACCAGCCGGGAGAAATGAAGCCGGTAGCTTTACAACGGGACTCGGTGGCTCCCTGGGAGAACTATAATTATATCAAGGTGGGGGTGGGTAACGTGCATATTCCATATATCCGGACGGGTTTTAGTTTTGGGGATGGGAAAAGCACTTTCTTTAATTTATTTGCCAACCAGCTGAGCTCAAAAGGTAATTTGCCGTATCAGAAAAACAGTTTGACGGACGTCAAGCTGGTGGGAACGGTAAAAACGGCAAATAATCTCGAATGGAATGGAAGTCTGGGATTCAAGAATGACCAGTATCATTTATATGGGTACCGGCCCGATACGCTGAAATTCACGGACGATCAGCTGAAACAGACTTTCCAGACTTATGAAGGGAAGCTGAGTCTTCGGAATACCGAGGTTACGGAGTTTGGGTTACTGTATCATCCGAATATCAAGGTCTCGTACTTTGCCGACAATCACAACCCGAAGGGGACGGAGGCCAATACGGTACTGAACCTGCCCCTGGAAAAAACCATCGGAGATGAGTTTGCCTTTGACCTTGGGTTTACGGCAGACCTGACGCACTATAATCTGCCGTCCAAGAATGCTGCGCAGAATAATAATATTTACATGGTGAATCCGGCTTTTTTGGTGAAGACGTCGAACTTATTCCTGCAGGCGGCTGTGACTCCGTCATGGGATAATAAGACTTTTCACCTGTTGCCTAATTTTCTGGCGGATATTTCCACTTCGGACCAGCGGTTTACGGTGCAATTGGGATGGATAGGGTATTATGATAAGGGATCGTATCAGCGATATGAGTCGATCAATCCCTGGCTGGCGCAGCCGGACTCGTTGCTGAATACGCGTGTCCAGGAATGGTATGGTGGTTTCAAGGGATCGATCAGCAATCACTTCAGCTATGCGGCTAAGGTCGGGTTCCAGCAGTACAAGAATATGCCGTTGTTTGTGAATGATTCGACGGCGGGCAGCGGCGGGAAGAGTTTTCTCGTTGATTATGAGTCTTCGATGGATGCGCTGCAGCTGCATGGGGAGCTGAGTTATATCCAGGGGGAGGAATTTTCTGCGACGGCCAGCCTTAACATCAACGACTACCGGCATTTAAAGACAAATGCCAAGGCTTATGGCTTATTGCCGGTGGAATTCAATACGCATTTGAAATGGCAGGCTTTCAAGGATTTTTGGGCCAAGGTCGATTTTTTTGCTTTCGACGGCGCCAGGTACCTGACGGCTGATGGGAAGGCTTTTAAGGGGAATAGCGGGGCGGATTTGAATGCGGGGGTGGAGTTTAGGATAATGAAGCAGCTGAACCTGTGGTTCCAGATGAATAATATCTTCAATAATAAGTATGAGAGGTGGCACCAGTACCCGGTTTATGGGTTTAATGTGTTGGGGGGGATTGTGTTTACATTTGGGCAGAAATGAGTAGATTCGCAGCTAAGCTAAAAGGATAAGCCATGTTTGCGGTATTGAATGCCTATTTGTTTCAACATAGAAGTATCAGTATTCCGGGTTTGGGGACTATTTACCTGGAAACATTCCCTGCTGAGGTAGATGTGGCTGATCGTACGATGTTGCCTCCTGCCTATCGTTTTCGTTTTGACAAATATTTTGATGCGCCGGACGCAGCGTTTTTTTCCTACCTCGCGAACCAGCGTAATATATTTGATTATGAGGCTATTAAATGGTACAACGAGTTCTCCTTCGAGCTTCGTAACCGTATCCGTGCGGAAGAGCAGGTAAGCTGGGATGGGGTGGGTATTTTGAAGAAGGATGGCTCGGGTAATGTATTGTTCGAGCCGGTCAAGTCTCCGGCCTTTTTTCTGCAACCCACGCCAGCCTTGCGGGTCAACCGCCAGAATGCTCAACATACCTTATTGGTGGGTGACCGGGAAAGGACCAGTGGTGAAATGAACGAATGGTTACAGGAAGAGAGTGCTGGCCGGAGAAGGTTTTCCTGGTGGGTCATCGCCCTCATCCTCGCAGTAGCGGGTCTGGCCGTACTTGGCTGGCATTTTTACTCTCATGGTTGGTCCACCGGCAATCAATTAAAATTTTAATTCTGCCCCTATCTACTACATTATGTCCCTGATCCATTACAATTCCTGTCCTTCCTGTAACTGCGAGAATCTGCAATTGGCCTTGAAAGCCATTGATCATACCGTCTCGCACGAGACTTTTGAGATATGGGAATGTCAGCAATGCGGGCTGCGATTGACCCAGAACGTACCGGATGCGGCGTCCGTCGGCGCCTATTACCGGTCGGACAATTATATCTCTCATACCAATACCAACGAAGGGTTGATTAACCGCCTTTACCATCTTGTGCGGAAGCAGACATTGTCAAATAAATACCGGTTGATATCTTCGGCCACCCGCACCAGGCAGGGCAAACTGTTGGATATTGGCGCCGGAACGGGGGCTTTTGTTGCTCATATGAAGCAACAAGGTTGGGAAGTGACGGGATTGGAACCGGATGAAGTGGCCCGGGAGAAGGCGAGGACGGATAATCGCGTTCAATTGCTGGAAATGGATCAACTTTTTTCTTTCCCGCCTGAGAGTTTTGATGCGATAACTTTGTGGCATGTGCTCGAGCATGTTCATGAATTGCATCCTTATATGGAGCGATTGAAAACATTGATAAAGCGGGATGGCCGTATTTTTATTGCCGTTCCCAATTATACTTCCTACGATGCTGCGGTTTACCAGGGGGCCTGGGCGGCTTATGATGTGCCCCGGCATCTTTACCATTTTTCGCCGGATGCCATGGAAAACCTCTTAACCGGGCACGAGCTCCAGCTCCAGTATAGTCAGCCGATGTGGTTTGACAGCTTTTATATTAGCCTGTTGAGCGAGAGATACCGGAATGGCCGGGGGAATATATTGAAGGCCGCGTGGACGGGGCTGATATCGAATATGAGGGCTTTTGTCGATAAGGCGAAGTGTAGCTCGCTGATTTATATTATATCGAAATAGCCCGACGGAGGAGGGCTCGCTGACGGCAGGTTAGAAAGGGAATCTTATCTCATATATATTCGACCATAATTTTCCGGTGACATATACTTTTCCAGTGGTGGAATCATAGGCGATGCCGTTGAGGACTTCGGCTCCGGGGTATTTGTTCCGGGCTTCACTGTCGAGGGATTCCAGGTTGATTTTGCCTACTACTTTCCCGCTGGCCGGGTCGATCTTCAGGATGTAGTTGGTTTGCCATTGATTGGCGTATAGATAGCCTTTTATCAGTTCGAGCTCGTTGATGTTGCTAACCGGCCCATTGTTGTCGGTTACCCCCAAAACCTTTACAAGGCGGAAAGTGGTAGGGTCCAGGTAGTTAATATTGCTGCTGCCATCGCTCATGATGAGGTAGGTGCCGTCGGTGGTCATTCCCCAGCCTTCTTTACTGGGAAAGGTGAATTCCCCCAGTTTTTTAAACGTTTTGGCGTCATATATGAAACCGACCTTCGTCGTATAGGTCAACTGGTAAACCTTCCCATTGAGGAAGACGATGCCTTCGCCGAAATATTTATTGCGATCCAATTCCACTTTAGGGGTGATCTTGCCACTGGCCAGGTCGACGGTGCCAAACATGGACTTGCGGCTGACGGGCATCTCGGGTTCTGTCCCTGTACTTTCATATAACTGGCCGTTGTGGAAGAGAAAACCTTCGGTGTAGGCGGTGGTATCATGGGGAAGGGCATTGACAACGGTGTAATTGATCGTTGGGGGGGTATTATCAGGGGCCTTTGTCGTTTCGGCTGCGGAATTATCTTGCCGGTCGTTGTTGTTACAGGCGGTAAGCAGGCTTAGGAGTATAAAAAAAGCGATCGATCTGTTCATAAATTGGCTATAGTTGGCAAAAATAAGGTTCCAGCATCTTACTATCCTGCCCAAATGTGTAAAATTTGTACAAAAAATTTGCATATACGGAAATTTTTGTATTCTTTTACAGGTCTCTCTCACGGGATTAAGTCCTATTTATCGAACGAGCGATATCCTTCCTGAATAACTAATCCATAGTTCCTTCATCAGCCTTTACAAAGTATCTAACGATTTTTCTATATATATTTTCTATTACCCCTCCAATACCGATGATTACCCTCTGTAAAAGAAGGTATAATGAAGTATTTTCTACCCTTTGTAGTATGCCTGTTGATCATAATACCCGGTTGGGCGCAACGCGACTGTCGTTGGTTCGATTACAAGCAGCAGCAGCTGAAAGCTGATCCTTTGCTGGCTGAAAAGGTACAGGCTGTCGAGTCATTCACGCGGTTGCAGTTGCGTAGGGCTTCTGTCACTATAACCGGACAAGGGTCCAGAGATAATATTCCTCCGCTCATCACTATTCCTGTCGTTGTACATATTGTGTATAATTCTTCTTCCCAGAACATCAGCGATGCCCAGGTTTTGTCTCAATTGGATGTACTGAATGCCGACTATGGCAAGCACAATGCCGACACTTCTGCCATACCTTCCTATTATTCCAGGCTGGCCGCCAATACCGGCTTTCGTTTTGTTCTGGCGGGGGTCGATACCAACGGGCATGCCACCACGGGTATTGTCCGCAAGTTTACGAATGCCAACTCTTTTTCGCTCAACGATGATGTCAAGTTTAGTTCAAAGGGTGGGGATGATGCCTGGGACCGGGACCTCTACCTGAATATTTGGGTATGTAATCTAACCGGGAATGTGTTGGGTTATTCCAGTCTTGCCGGGGGGGCTAAGGGAACAGACGGCGTTGTCGTTTTATATACTGCGTTCGGGACGAAGGGAACGGCTATGGTCCCTTATAACCGTGGCCGGACGGCCACCCATGAGATCGGTCACTGGCTGAACCTGATACATGTCTGGGGGGATGCTGATTGCGGTGATGACGAAGTTGCGGATACGCCGCCGCAGCAAAGGGCGACCTATGGAAATCCAGGTGGCATTGTTATTTCCTGCGGAAATACTCCTTACGGCAATCTCTACATGGATTATATGGATTTTACCGACGATGCCGGGATGCACCTCTTTACTTATGGTCAGCGTGACCGGATGCGTGTCTTGTTTGCAGAGGGCGGGTTCCGGCAGCCGTTGTTGTCTTCCACTACAGGGGCCATATCTGCGGCTAATGCCGGCGGCGGGACCACAGGGGCGGTCGGGGCTGGCGGTGGGTTGGTAGTTGATATTTATCCTAATCCGGCGATGAGCGCTGTATCTGTAAAGTTGAACGACAGGGCCAGGGTCGGGAGTTTGCTGGAGGTCTATAACCAGGTGGGGATGAAAGTGATGGAGGTAAGGGTAACCCAGCTTTCGTTCCAGCTGAATCTTTCCGGATTGGCCGGCGGGGTTTATTTTTTGCGAGTGGAAGGTGGAGGCAGTGGTTCGACCTTTGTTAAGTTGTAGATATAAGACTTCACGATAATTAAATTAAAGGGGGCAGCCATGGATGTGGGCCCTTTTTCTTAGCTAGCCAGTGGATTTGCCGGTCATCAGTGCGGCTATTTTTTCTCCCACGACAGGGGCCAGGGCAAGGCCCATGCCGCTCATACCTACGGCGCAAAATACCTGGTCGTTGACAGCCCGGATGATGGGCATTTTTTCATTTCCCATTCCCATGATGCCGCTCCAGCGTTGTTCGATGGTATAAAAACGGCCGGGTAAGACTACTTCCCGGAGAAAGCGTTCCAGCTCGTGCTGAATACGATCGGTGATGTCCATTTCAGTAGTTGTTTCTTCCTCAATTGCCAGGTTACGGGCCCCGCCCAGCAATACTCTGTCTTCCAGGTTCCGGAAATAATAGAATCCTTTGTCAAAATGGAATGTGCCTTTAAACGGAAGTCCGTCGATGGGGGAAGTGACGATGATCTGTCCGCGTGCCGGAGTGATATCGAGCTGTGGCAGCAGTTGCCGGGCAAAAGCGTTGGTTGATACCAGCAGCTGTTGTGCTATCAGGGGAAAGGGGTGTTGAGTATGCAGCAGGAGGTGGCCGTTGACTTTTTCAAATCCGGTGATCCCGATATTGTTGAGTAGGTTAACACCCATAGATTGTACCAGGCGGAGCAGGGCCTGGCATAGTTTGCCGGGGTGCAGTTGGCCTTCGGCCCTGTTTTCTACCAGGTATTGGACGCCCGAGAAGCCGAATCGGGCAATTTTTTCGTTTTGGAGGCGGAAGGTTTTTTGCTGGCCGGTGATTTTTTTGAGAGGGCGGTTGAACTCGTCGATGGAGGAGCGGAGTTGAACGAGGTCGGCGTTAGCCAAAAGCTCGTATCCGCCGTATTTTTCATAACCGATATCTTCGGCGGGGAAGGTTTTTCTTATTTTTTTGAGTCCTCTGTAGCGCATGTCTACGAGTTCGAGCAGTTGGTCCATGCCCATCTGCCCGGCGTCGGAGACCAGCTCGGACAGGCTGCCGAAACAGGCAAACCCGGCGTTGCGGGTGCTGGCGCCGGTGGGAATGAGACCGCGTTCGACAATGGTGATGCTTAAGGAGGGGGCGTGTTTCTTAAGATAATAAGCGCTCCATAGCCCTACCAGGCCGCTGCCTGCAATGACAATATCGGCAGGCGCAAAAAAACTTTCCTTTTCCCAGACGGACAGCTGTGTCATAGACTAATTTTCGGCGGAAAAGTAAACATAAATTTTGATCTATGGTCGATATTAGCCCAGGGGCAGGATGATGGGGTTGAAGGCTTTGGAGGCGATGATCACTTTTTGGCCGATGTGTAAGGCGGCGGCTTCTGCAGCGGTAGCGATTACTTTTACGACGGTGTTCCCGGATAACACGCTTACAATATAGACGATATCGGCGGGGAGGATGTCGATGATCTCGCCGGTAGCTTTGAATTTACTGCTGATCTTTTCTTCGAGGAAGATGCCCGCGGCTGTGTCCTGTTTTTTGACCTGCCCTTTTTCGAGTACGATCACCTCATCGGATAACCGGAATATTTCCGGCAGGTAATGGCTGACAAGGATGGTTGTTAGTTGATAGAACCGATGTGCTTTCAGGATAAAGTCCTGGAGGCGGTAGCGCATTTCATCATCGAGGGCGGAGAGTGGTTCATCCAGGAGCAGCAACCGGGGGCGGCGTGCGATGGCGCGGGCAAGGGCTACCCGTTGTTGCTGGCCGCCGGACAGTAAGACCGGTTTGCGGTGTTGGAGCTGTTCCAGTTCCATCATAGTCAGTAACTCGTTGATGATTGACCGGTCTGCTTTTTTAGGTAAGGCAAACTCCAGCTGTTGCCGGACCGTCAGATGGGGGAAGAGGGCGAAGTCCTGGAAAACGAAACCGATGGAGCGGTGGCGGGCAGGGAGGTTGATGCGGCGGGAAGTGTCGAGCCAGACTTCGTCACCTGTTTGAATATAACCGGTGGTGGCATCGGTGAGGCCGGCGAGGATGCGAAGAATGGTGGTTTTCCCGGCGCCGGAAGGGCCATAGAGGGCCAGGATGCTGCCTTTTTTCAGTTGGAATCGGATGTCGAGCAATAACCGGCCTGACGCGGTGTGGAGCAGTTTGGTGGCTTGAAATTCAAGGGGCGCGGGTGGGGAGGTTGCGGGTGTGGAGGTTGCGGGTGTGGTCATAACATAGATTTAGATTTGTTATAACGGTGGTTGACCAGGTAGACCAGCAGCAGAATGGTGAAAGAAAACGCCAGCAGGATCAGCGCATAACGGTTGGCCTGGGGGTAATGGGTGGATTGCACTTCGTCATAGATGGCTACGGAAGCAACTCTTGTTTCGCCGGGTATGCTGCCGCCGATCATCATGACGACGCCGAATTCTCCGATAGTATGGGCGAAGCTGAGTACGGCGCCGGTGATCAGGGAAGCTTTCATATTGGGAAGCAGGACGCGGAAGAGCGTCGTCCAATCCGATTTGCCAAGGGTGCGGGAAGCTTCGTGCAGGTCGGAAGGGAGGCTCCTGAAGCCTGCCAGTAGAGGATTGATCATAAAGGGCAGGCTATAGATGACAGAGGCAACGACGAGTCCGGGGAAGGTAAACACGAGACGGATATCCAGCCATCGATAGAGAAGCTTGCCCAGGCCTCCTGCCGGATTGAAAGCCAGGAGCAGGTAGAAGCCCAATACGGAGGGAGGAAGGACCATGGGCAGGCTGATGACGGCTTCCACCGCGGCTTTCCAACGGGGCTGGTTATACGCCAGCCACCAGGCGATAGGGATTCCCAGCAGGAGCAGGATCGCCATGGTGAAGAGGGCCAGGTGTAAACTGAGCCATAAAGGTTGCCAGTCAATCATGGGCCAAACTTACTTCATTCGTTTTGATCAGCGCTATAATTGCATCATTCTCTTTGAGGGAGAGTTCGTCGCAGGCGGCGCGGGTGATGATGGCTTTTATTGCGGGTTGGCCGACGGACCAGGATAGGGTTAGCTCGCAGAGGATGGCGCCGGAGGTGATGGAGGTTATCCGGCAGTGAAGCTGGTTGCGGACGCTGATCCGGAGCGGGGGAGCGGTAGGTAGGGCTATCATGACTTCGGTCTCTTTGAAAAGGAGGCGGATGGGGGCGCCTTTTTTTAGCCAGGGGCTGGCGCCCGGAGTATCGAGGACGATGGAATAGAAGAGGTGGCCGCCGGCGGAAACTTTTACCAGGGAAATGTTTTGTTCTGTTGTGATCTCTGCGATCTCACCGGTTAGTGTATTCATAGATGGGGGGTGGTTAGTTCAGGGCTGACCAAATCCGAAATTTTTTAGGACGGCTGCGGCTGCGGCAGAGCTGAAAAAGTCGGCGAATTTTTCAGCTCCTGCATTGCCTTTTGCATGGGGTAATAAGGCATACCCTTGTTGCAAGGGTTGGTGTGAGTCGGCGGGGATCAACCAGTATTTGCCACCGGCTTGTTGCATAGCGGGGGAAAGCGCCAGGGAAAGGGCGATGATCCCGATGTCTGCGGCGCCGCTTTGTGCATACTGGGCGGTTTGCGCGATGTTTTCTCCGATGACCAGCTTGTCTTTTATCTTATCGTACAATTTATAATAGTGCAGGCTTTCTTCCCCCCGTTTGCCATAGGGTGCATGCGCGGGGTTGGCGATGGCTATTTTTTTTACAGCGCTATTGAGCAGGCTATTCATTTTTTCCTGGTTTGGATCGAGGACTTTACTCCAGAGTACCAGTTGTCCGGTGCCGTAGAGTTTTACGGCTGACAGGGTTTTGTGCTGTTGTTGCAACTGACGGGGGTAGTCGATATCGGCTGAAAAGAAAAGGTCGAAAGGAGCGGAGTTGCTGATCTGCTGGAAAAAATTTCCTGAAGAGCCGTAGACGACTTTGATGGTGAAGCCCGGGTTAGTTCGGGAGAATACAGCGACGACGGAGTCCATGGCGAATTTAAGATCGGCTGCTGCTGCGATTAAGACTTCGGTAGATTGGGGCAGGGTCCTGGTTTGGGCCGGGAACTGGCCCAAACCAGAAAATAAAAGGAGAGAAAAGACTCTTCTCATGGATGGGAAAATTATGCCATAAATTTAGGACCTTCGCCCGTCAAATCTCTATCTCAAAAAGGATTTTTTTTAATATGAGCCAACTGTTTACGTCCCTCACACTCAGGGATATTATATTGGGAAACCGTATCGTCGTCTCGCCCATGTGCCAATATTCTTCACATGACGGAATGGCCGCAGACTGGCACCTGGTACACCTGGGCAGCAGGGCTGTGGGTGGTGCGGGGCTGATCTTTACAGAGGCGACGGCTGTTTCGCCGGAAGGGCGGATATCGCCTTTCGACCTGGGTATCTGGAAGGATGAACATATCGAAGGACTTCGGCGCATCGTCAAATTTGTCCGGGCGCAAGGCAGCGAGATTGGCATACAGCTGGCGCATGCCGGACGCAAGGCCAGTGTAAGCGAGCCCTGGAATGGTGGTAGGCTGGTAAGGGAAGAGGAAGGAGGTTGGCCCGTGGTGGCGCCCAGTGTGGTGCCTTTTAACGAACATTATGGAGAACCTGTAGAGCTGACGGCAGCGGGTATCCATCATGTGGTGGAAGACTTCAGGGCAGCTGCGAGGCGGGCTATGCTGGCCGGCTTTAAAGTGGTGGAGATACATGCTGCTCATGGATACCTGGTACACCAGTTCCTGTCACCGCTGAGCAACCATCGAAAGGATGACTATGGCGGAAGTTTCGACAACAGGGTGAGACTGCTACTGGAAATAGTTGGGGCGGTGCGGTCGGCCTGGCCTCCCGGTTACCCGTTGTTTGTGCGTGTTTCGGCTACAGATTGGGCCGAAGGCGGGTGGTCGGCTGATGAAACTGTACGGCTTTGCGCCTTGCTAAAAGACCGGGAAGTGGATGTGATCGATTGCTCTTCGGGGGGATTGGTGCCCTACCAAAAAATTCCGGTAGGGCCCGGCTACCAGGTACCATTTGCCGAACGCATCCGGAAAGAGACGGGGATGCTTACCGGGGCATTGGGGATCATTACCCATCCGATGCAGGCGGAGACCATATTGGCAAGCGGGCAGGCGGACCTGGTGGTTATGGCCCGCCAGTTGCTGCGTGAGCCTTATTTCCCATTACATGCGGCTGACGAATTGGGATATAAGGAGATGCATTGGCCTTTGCAGTATGAGCGGGCCAAGCGGGGCAGGTAGGGCTGGGGATAAAAAACCGCGTTTTCGATGAACTTTTGTTAAACCATTTTGTCTAAAACCAATCCTAAATCGATTGATGCAATTAACATTTTACGGACATGGCACCCTCTCTATCAAGGTAAACGGCAAAACAATTCTATTCGATCCTTTTTTTTCGGGGAATCCGACTGCGAAAGACATTGATATTGATAAGATTAAGGCTGATTATCTCTTTATCACGCATGGTCATGGCGACCATACGGCGGACCTGGTGAATGTGGCTAAAAAGACTGGCGCGGTCTGTGTGGCTGCTGCGGAGGTTGTAGGCTGGCTCCAAAAAAATGGGGTGGAAAATGTGCATCCTGTCAACCATGGTGGTCCGGTTGCTTTTGATTTTGGCAAGGCCCGGGCGGTGAATGCCATTCATTCCTCTTCTTTTAGTGATGGCAGCTATGCTGGTAATCCATTGGGTTTTGTTTTTACGACGCCGGAAGGGAATTTTTATATGGCCGGCGATACGGCCCTGACAATGGATATGCAGCTGATTCCTTTGTGGGCGAGGCTGGATTTTGCGGTTATGCCCATCGGAGGGAATTATACCATGGATCCGGCGGATGCCCTGCACGCCTCAGATTTTGTAAAATGTAATAAAATAGTTGGTATTCATTATAATACGTGGCCGATCATAAATATTGACACGGAAAAGGCCAAGGCGGACTTTGCGGCAGCCGGCAAGCAGCTGCTGCTCCCCAATCCTGGTGAGACCATTGACGTGTAGGACTATTGGGGGATATTTGTTATTGAGATGCAAATTGCTGTTTTAGCATGTTATTTTAGCTAAGACTTTTAGAATCTTGCAGCAGAAACCAGAAATTTGCTGTCAATTAGTGGCAGGGAATTGATAAAAAACTAGGAACTGACCTAAAGAATCTGGATTTGATAAAAAACTCTACAAGCATGGACATTAGCGGTTATTTACGAAGGATCAATTACGATGGAATAGTATACAGGGATTTGGACACTCTGCGCGAGTTGCAGCGCAATCACGTTCTTTCCATTCCCTTCGAGACACTGGATATTCACAATCAAATACCCATTTTATTGCAGATCAATTTTTTGTATCAAAAAGTGATACTGGATAAGCGTGGGGGATACTGTTACGAATTAAATGTTTTGTTCCACCGTCTGCTGACCCTTTGCGGATTTGACGTAAAGATGGTCGGGGGACGGCTGCACCATGGCAATAATAAGTTTGGCCGGGAATTCGAACATATGGCGCTGCTGGTGGAGCTGAATGGGTGTAAATGGCTGGTGGACGTAGGTTATGGCGATTTTTCCATGGCTCCTTTGGCTATCACGCCCGGCGAGATACAGAGTGATGGCCGCAGCTATTACCAGATCATCGACCCGGTAATAGTGGATGGTAAATCTTACCTGGCCGTAGCTAAATGGAATGCAACCAAGCAGGATTTTAAGATCGATTATATTTTTACACTTACCCCACGGGTTCTGGCAGATTTCCATGCCATGAATGAATTTCATCAGACTTCATCCGAGTCTCATTTTGCGCGCAGCCTGATTTGCACTTTGCCGACGGCGGAAGGCAGGATCAGTCTTATCAACAACAAGCTGATTCGTACGGAAGGCAGTAAGCGGCAGGTGAGGGTCATTCAGGGTGCGGACCACCGCGATGAGATATTGGAGAAATATTTTCATATGGATATGGTGTATCTTCCGTAGAGCGACGATTATATTTTGCATCTCAGCGCAATCGTCGGGGCTACCTGGAGAAGATTGTCAGGGATGTTTACATGATAAAATAAATTGATCTTAGAGCCCGCCGACAAGCTTTTGTTGAGGTTAAACCAGACCTGGGGTTCGGCAAAGAAGAAGAAACGTTTGCCTTTCCGGCCTGGGGATGGGCCGTCGCCGTGGTCTTTGTTCTCCGTCCAGATGGAGAAATCACCGGCCAGCTCCAATTTGTAATTCAGCAATCCTTTCCACCAGTAGAATGTATACAGGAAGTCGCGGCTGGGCCGGGTATAGGGTACATATTTATAGAAAAGAAGGGCGCTGAACCAGGCGTTTTTCCAATGGAAGGGATATTCTGCACCTGCCGAGAAGGTATTGGGGATGTAATAGCTATATTGTTTCGGCTCGGTGATACCGGCACCGCCGCTGTATTGCAGGGATAAAAAGACCTTTGGTTTCCAGAACCGGAAGGACTGGGAGACCTGGAGGAAAAATTTGCCGATGTTGTTTTTTGTGCCGAAAAGATCGGCTTCGGTTTTGAATAGGAAGGAACCGGGTTTGATGAAGGAATGGCCGGAGTCTTGTTTTTTAAAGTATTCGAAATAGAGGGTTGGGAAGTTAGAGGGGTTTTGGGTTGGGGACACGGTATGGCGGAGGTCGTAGTGGAGCTGGAAATTTTGGGCCGACAGTGTGCTGATGGTGAGGTCGAAGATCAGCATAAAGACGAGGCGTATAACCGAAAGGAGGGGCTGTTTCATACGAATTGCTTTCATCGTATGAATGTCTGCAGAAGGCAGCCGGAAGCCCGTAATTGGCGCGGAAATCTGCCGGAAATGGCTAAATTTGGTTGTAAGCCCATGAATAGTAATAGCATAGATATTGAGGTCTTTGCCGGGTTATTCCGCGAAGCCTGCTTCAAATGTTTCGGTCATGTTCTGTCGGAGCCGTTGACGGAAACCGAAAGCAGGCATTTATACTATAGAATCCTGGAGGAGACAGGATTGATCATTGGTTGGAAAAGCATTAAGAACTACTCTTTGTTTGTATTGTCCGGATCGCCGGGTCGCCAGGAGAATCCTTCGGTGGCTACGTTGGACACTTTGTCGAGATATGTGCTGGGTGCTCCATATACGACGGAGCCCGAAAGAAAAAAGGGGGAAGGGATTTATTCTTACTGGTACCGGTATAAGGAGCAGTGGTTAAGCCGGGAGGGCGCAGGAGTCCGTGCTACGGGGCAGAAGGGTGGTGAAGGGGAAGAGGGAGAGGGAGAGGGGAGGCGTCGCAACGGGCGGTGGGTGTTGGCGGGCGGGCTGGTTTTTGTGGGGTTTGCGCTGCTGATCATTATATTGACTTTTTTCTTTCGTAGCGGTGGCGCCGGGGTATTTGTAGAAAATTTTCATTCGCTGGCTGAGGATTCACTGGTCGGCAGGGGTTGGCGGGTGGCCTCGAAGGATACCGTTTACTGGATGAAAAGGGGGGATAACCCGGGTAACCTGACCTTATATACGCTGAAGGGGGATAACTGGCCTGATCCCGTGCAGGCGCCAGTGATCCGGAACCTGTTGGTGCGTAGTATTCCCTGTGATTGTTTTACGGCGGAACTGCACCTGAAAGACTTTATTCCAAGGCAGAACTGGCAGCAGGCCGGTATTCTCTTGTCGGAAGACACGGGTTTTACGGGAAAGAGTATCCGCGTTAGCATTGTGTACAACGATTATAGCGGGGGGTATCCGATGTCCGGGTCTATTTTATTGCAAGCTATTACCTCTCCGGGGATAGCTGCTGGTAAGGCGGGGTTAGCCCCTGACAAACCGGAGGAAATTGCCCATTTTCCCCTGGTCAATGCCGATACGCTGGCAAGGCACCCTCTGCTGGCGAAAAACCTGGAGCATTCGGCATTACGTATTGAGAAACAGGGGGACAGGTTCAGGATCTTATATGCCGACGGCATATTGGAGAATACATCCTTTAAAGAGATCGTCAGCCATAGTTTTTCGATGCGGGCCCGGTATGCCGGGTTGTTTGCCCTGAAAGGGTTTGTGGATAGTGCGGATATCATGCCTGTCCGCTTTAGTTATTTCAGTTTGCATTGCGAGACTTGCACCGTCCATTAATATTATTATCTTTACCTGGTTGATCGAATCCTCTCCCTGTTCAGCATTTCCCGAATCAATTTTCCGCGCTTACTCTCCACCTGCCGGTAGCCGTTACCCGCGAAACTGCATTATATCCCCCTATCCGGTGATTACCCCCTTTTGCAAGCCATAAGCCCCTAAACCCACCCTTTCATGGTTCGACGATCTCTGTTAGGAGCATTGCTGTTACTGGCATTGCTTCAACCCTTCTCTTCCATGGCCACCGGCCTGGTGGTGGCCGGTATCGCCGCCAATGGCCGTCCCATCCCACAGGGGGATACCGTCAATGTCTGTCAGGGTAATGCCATTGTTTTCCGGAGTGTAGGTCAGGGTTCTTTAAATATTACGTGGCGGTTTCAGCAGGGGTCGATTACTGTTGGGTCGGGTATCGGTGTGTTTAACGTGGTTTATAATACGCCGGGATTCGACACCGTGTTTCAGAAGATAACGGACGGGGCTGATGCGGATTCAACCTGGCTGATCGTCCGGGTTTCCGATCAGCGGCCAACTGCCGGTTTCAGCTGGACGCCGGACAACGATTGCGGTAATGTCCCTATCCAGTTTACCAATCTTTCTACGGGGGACAACCTCATCAGCGCCTGGACATTCGGGGATGGGGGCACCAGCACCCAAACCAATCCCGCCTATCCCTTCCTGAAAGCGATAGGGATCAGCGGTACACAAAATTATACGGTGAACCTGACAGTCACGAATGGCTATGGCTGCAGCGCGGGGGCCAGTCATATGGTGACGGTAAAGAACACCCCTGATGCTTCCATTGGAAATGCGAATGCCACTGTACAGTTTGGTTCTTTCAACGGTAATTCCACTTTTAAGAAATGTAACAATATCCCTTCTTATGTTTTCAGCTTTACGAATCAATCTATAACGACGGCTATCAATACCGGTTATACGATACAATGGGGGGATGGCTCGCCTGATTCCGCCTTTACCAGCTGGCCGGCGGGCGTCGTCATAGCCCACACTTTTCCCCTGGGCGGGAGCACTATGACGGTCAAAGTAGCCGGCGCCAACGGATGCACTGGTATCAGGCAGTATATTGTCTTTTTGGGGTCGACTCCGGCGGGTGGTCTGGCGAGTCTTGGTAATACGGATATCTGTGCGTCGGATAGCCTGCGATTTGTGCTCAACAATGTGTCGGGTAATCCGCCGGGCACCCTTTATACATTCCTTATCAATGACGGCAGCGCCCCGCAGGTGTTTCAGCATCCGCCTCCTAATATGGTGGGTCATTTTTTTGGGATCGGTTCCTGCGGTTTTGTCAGCAGCTCGGGTAACTCGACTTTCAGCAATTCCTTCGGCGCATATCTGACGATCGAGAATCCCTGCGGCACTACAAGTCCTTCGGTGGTGCCTATCTATGTTTCCGGTAAGCCGAGGGCAAGCATATATGTATATCCTTCCAGGACTGTCTGTATTCATTCGGCTGTGGAAATCATAAGCACTTCGACTTATGGCAGCATTATTACCGCTACCGGAGGTACGGGGTCTACCTGCACCAACAGCGGAGTCCAGGCATGGGCGATCAGTCCGGCAACGGGTTATACCCTCAACGGCAGCGTTATGGGCTCGCTGAACGGCAATCCCGGTAATGGTCTGCTGTGGACCGGCGGCAGCAGCAATCTGAATGTCAGCTTCAATACGGCAGGGACCTACACGGTAAAACTCTATGTCTTTAACAACCGTTGCGGTATGGACAGCACCGTGCAAACTATCTGTGTACGGAATCCTCCCCAGGCTTCTTTCACCCTGCCGAAACATGATAATTGCGGTCCCTTTGACCTGCAGCTGACCAATACCTCTCCTATCGGTGCATGTGGAGGCGATGCCTATCAGTGGACTATAACTTACCAGGACCCGGTGGGCTGTGGTAGTTCACAGGGGGCAACTTATACTTTCGCAAGCGGCATGGATGCCAGCTCGTATTCGCCTTTGGTGCATTTGAATGCTCCGGGTAAATACATCATACAATTGACCGTGGCGGGACTGAATACGGGTCTGGCGTGTTCGCCTGCCCTTTTCCGCGATACTTTTATCGTTATTGGAACACCGAAGCTGACTTTGTTGCCCCCGGGTCCCATTTGTCCGGGGAATACCGTCATACCGTCGGCCCGTATTGACAGCTGTTATTCACCCGGTCCTTTTAGCTATGACTGGCAGTTGACCGGCGGGTTGCCTTCGACTGCGAATGTATCAGGGCCGGGCGCCGTCAGCTATGGGAGTGTCGGTACTTATCCTTATTCGCTGGCGGTGACAGATGGTTATTGTACGGCGACGGTGACGGCTGCGGGGCAGGTATCCGTTATTCCTCCTCCTGTGGCCAATGCAGGGAATGATACCGCTGTTTGCAGCGGCGCCGCCATCCTGCTTGGGACGCCCGGCACATCCGGTGTAGTCTATCAATGGAAGCCTGCAAACGGGCTTAGCGATCCGGCGGCGGCAAGTCCCGTTCTGAATGCCGTATATCCGGGGTCGTCTTCCGATACGACGCTGAAATATGTCCTCATAGCTTCGCTGGGAAATCTTTGTTCGAGTAGTGATACGGTGTTGATCAAGGTCCGGCGAAAACCAGTTGTCAGTGTTAGCCCGTCTTTGCTGCAACTATGCATTGGCGATACACTGCAACTAGTGGGGGCGGGAGCGGATACGTATACCTGGAGCCCCTCTCTTTTGAAGAGTAATATTGTTGGGGATACGGTGGTCGCGAAACCTGCGGTTTCTACTACCTATACTGTCACCGGCCGGCTTGGCTGGGGATGTCCGGATACGGTGACCCTTCCGGTAGTTGTACGGCCGGATTCAAAAGCTCAGTTTGCGGCCTCCAACACAACGGTCTGTAGCGGTGTCAGCCTGGCGAATCTCATTACCGTCACAACCGGAACCCAGGCAAACGGACATTACGATTGGTGGGACAATGGAATACGGATCGGCGGTAATACGACGGGTGTCTTCCCGGGGCTGTCCCTCCATACGCCCGGCGAGACAGATACTCTTAAGCTGGTCACGACCAGTCCCTTTGGCTGTAAGGCCGACAGTATGCAGGTAGTCTTTTATTCGGTGCCTTCTGTAACAGCCCATTTCACAAAGAGCGGATCGGAGGGATGTGGTCCGCTGAAGATTTTCTTTCACGATGACAGCGGACCGGCCGTATCGACGCAGTTCTTCTGGGATTTCGGCAATGGTCAGGTGTCCGGGTTAGGGCAACCGGATAGCGTTGTCTTTCCGCCGAGTCCCTGGCACCGGGATACGACCTATGTCATAACACTAAAGGCATATAACGGTTGCGACACAACGATATGGAAGGACAGTGTAAAAGTATATCCGGACCCGAAAGCGGCTTTTACCCTGCGGACGATACTGGGCTGCTCACCTTTTACGGATACGCTGATCAATCTTTCTGAAGGAAATAATACGTCTTATGTCTGGGATTTTGGAGATGGGACTTCTTTGACAACGTCCTCGTATGCGAATCTGGCGCATGTCTGGCATACGGGTGTGATCGATACGTTTACGATAAGCCTGACGGCTACCAACCGATGTGGTTCGAGGACGGACTTTCTCGACATCGTCGTTTCTCCGAATGTCATCCGGCCGGGTATACAGCTTAACGGCAATTCCTTGTTTGGCTGTGCGCCTTTTACGGCTACTTTCATCAATAATAGCAGTGGAGCGGCGCAGATAATAGCTGATTTTAAAGATGGGACTAGTCCGGTCATTGTTCCGGGCGACCAGCCAACGATAACACATCAGTATTTGCGACCGGGTGTTTATACCGTCAGCATGCGGCTGACCAATTTTTGTACCGACACCAGTGTTGCACTGACCGTGAATGTTTTTGCTCCGCCGGTCGCCGCGTTTGCTGCGGCGCCTAATCCTGTGTGTACGGGCAATGCTGTCCGGGCGACGAATCTCTCGACGAATGGTAATTCGTTCCGGTGGAGTTGGGGAGACAGCAGTTATTCCGACCAGGATTCCGGTGTCCATGTTTATAATAAAGGGGGGGATTATCCTGTGCAGCTGACGGCTGCCCTTGTCAATAATTTTGGAACTGTGTGCGCAGTTACCGGCGAGCCGGTGACGATAAGGGTGGTGGATCTGATCCCGGCTGTGATCGACACGGGCGCCAACAGGCCTTGCGCTCCTTATAACATGACCGTAATGGCAAAGGATGCGGGGGGGGCGGGAGCGATGAACTGGACCTTTTACGACGGTTCCCGTCCCGGTGGTTTATTTGCCGCTATGGGTCAGACGGCTTCCTATCAGTATAACAGTGCCGGAGCGTATTCGGTAAGGCTGATCGTGCAGAATATTGCCGGCTGTTCCGATACGGCGTTGCATCCTTTTATGGTATGGGCTACGCCAAAATTATTGGGGGGGCCATTTGGTCCTCTTTATACCTGTAATACAGACACCACGCTGACCTTTTTGGGGAATGTGTCCTATGCCGGTACGGGTTCGCTGGCCTGGTCCTGGTTGATCAATGGGCAGGTGGCGGGGGCAGGCAGTCCGTTGAACTACCTGTTTCAGCTACCCGATGATTCCATACAGCCCGTAAATTATGATATAAGGGAGATCGTGACCAATGACAAGGGTTGTGCCGATACGGCAGTTGCGGGGACCCTGGTCATACGTCCCCTGCCTCCGCCCCATGTTGTCATTCTGCCGGACAGTATTCTCTATCAGCCGGAGTATACCTTCAACTTTTTGGACAGTATCCTCCGGGTGGCGGGTATGCGGTATACCTGGGATTTTGGGGACAACAATGGGGAGAACAGCGGCAGGGAGGTGGTACACAAGTACGGGGATACGGGTGTCTATGTCGTGATTTCGAGGATAGCCGACGAGGTTACGGGATGCCGGGCAGCCGATACAACGCATGTGAAGATTGTATATGTCCCGGGTTTCCTTTATGTTCCCAGCGCTATCTGTCCCGGCTGCGGCGTTGCCGAGCTAAGGGCCTTTTTGCCCAAGGGAAGGGGATTGAAAGAATATCACCTGCGAATCTATAACGCCTGGGGGCAGCTGATCTTCGAGACGACGAAGCTGGATGGGGATGGCGCCCCGGTCGAGGCCTGGAATGCGCAATGGAACGGACAAAAGGTGCAGCAGGATGCTTATCGCTGGCAGATCGAGGGGCGATACATCAATGGTACGGAATGGAAGGGAATGTTATTCCCCAACCAGTCTTCCCCGGTGAAGTCAGGGTTTATTACGGTGGTGCGATGAGGAGGAGCTGGTGTAATGCGGGAAGGAGCGATGAAGTCAAAAATGGTGTGATTATGAATAATAAGTGTATGTTGCTGCTGACGGTGGTGCTGTTACTGGCAGGCCGTCAAAAAGCGGTAGGGCAGGACCCTTTGTTCTCACAGCCTTATCTCTCGCCAATGTATCTTAACCCCGCTGCTACAGGTGCAGGCGAGAATGATCTCCGGGTCAGTCTCATGCACCGCAGGCAATGGCTGACGATCCCTTCGCAGTTTAACTATACGGTCCTCTCTGTCGATAAGTTCTTTCCTGTTATAAAGGGAGGATTGGGGCTGATGGCTACGGACTTCAGCGAGGGATATCTGAAGCGTACGGGGGTGTATGGCTCGTATTCTTATACCATATGTTCCGGCGAGCCGAATATAGCCCGGAACGAGCAAAGGCAGACCTGGTTTGTCACGGGCGGGCTTCAGTTCGGTATGGTCCAGCGTCGAATCGACTATAGCCAGCTTTTGTTTTCCGACCAGATCAACCAGAACGGCGTGATCCCCGGGAGTGTCTCGGCTGCGGACCCGCCAATTTTCAACAAGCGTTGGTATCCGGATTTCTCCGGCGGTGTTTATTTCAGCCATGAGATCAACGGCAGGGGTAATCTATTGCTTGGGGCCAGTGCGTTTCATATCAACCGGCCTGATGAATCGCTGGTTGCCACCACGGACACCTTCCGAAGTCCGGTGCCCATACGCTGGAGCGGGAATGCCAATTACCAGTATGAGGGGGAGCAATGGGTATGGGGGGTGGCCCTGCTGGTCTACCAGCAGGGTAGTAGCGGGACCATACAGTTGGGGGCGGAAGTCCGGCCTGCCGACTATGATTTCAGTCTTGGGGTTTGGGGGCATTGGGGAAATACGCTGAGCAGCTTTAATTCCGTTGGGCTTAGCGTGACCTATACGTTTCATGGAGGGGGGGCGCACAAACAAAAACTGCTTGCAGGAGTAGGCCAGGACTTTCCGATGGGCGGGAATGGGCTGTCTTATACGACGGGCAGCACGGAGGCGGGGTTGACCTGGGATTATGACACTAAAGGGGTGGGTGCGGGCAGTATTGAGACGGGAGACAGATGTAAGCCGAGGGTGGATATCGGGGCTTGTCCTTCGAAGCAATAGGGGGATGGATATATGCAGAAAGAACTTATTTTTACAGCATGAACCTTTTTAACCGACCGCTGCTTATTTTTTTGTTGGGTGTTGTTGTTGTTGCGGGTTGTGATGAACCACCGAAAAAACATTCCCCTCATCATTCGAAGGACACGGCTGCTGCCGAGAAGAATACGCTGCCGCCGCCGGACATTTTTGTTGCTGCCCCGCATACCATCGAGGGTTGTGTAGGGCTCTACACCTATGATTCGCTAAAGACCTCTTTTGACAATATGGATGTCGACAAAGGGAAGAAGATATTGGCGACGAAGACTGCAGAATTTGCTTTTCTGCGTTATCGGGGTAAGGATGTGGTGATGAAATATGATAGAAAGGAAAGTAAGGTTGTGGATAAGACGACGAATAAAGAGGTTTACCGGGGGAATGGGTTTGTGGTAGTGTTGTTGACGCAGGTGATCCAGGTAAAGGGGGAGGAGATGTTGTCGACGGGGACGCTGGAGATTATCCAGGGGGATAAGAGGATCAAGATCAAGATCAGCGGGGTGGGTGGATGTTAGAGATTGTCAATTACAATTCTCGGTTTACTTTTTACCATGACTGCATTTCCTTTTCCAGGTCCTCAAAGGTGGTGTATTCACCCTTGCTAACTCGCTCCATGGCTTCATCGATCTCTTTATTGTATTGTTCTATAGTAATTCGTTCGGGTTTATCCTTTCGACCTTTTATAAAGGTCTTTAGCATCTCGACAACGGATTTTTTTTCAGCTTCATTTAGCTGCATGAAGTACGTGAACATTTCCTGGTCTATTGTATTTGCCATAAGCTGGATTTACAACAAATTTACTTTTTTTCTTTGGGTAGTAAAAATGGAGATTAATAAAAAAAGAGGCCGGCTACCTTTTGGGGAGCCGGCCTCTTTTTATTGAGACTGAGTGTATTACAAATGTATCGCTTCACCGTAAGCCACTTCGATGGCGTCTTTGACAGACTCGCTGATAGTGGGGTGGGGGTGAATGCTGTTGAGCACTTCGTGGTAGGTCGTTTCGAGCTTGCGGCCGACGACGGATTCCACGATGATCTCGGTTACGTTGTAGCCGATCATGTGGGTGCCCAGCCATTCGCCGTATTTTGCGTCGAAGATAACTTTTACAAAACCTTCGGTATGTCCTGCTGCAGATGCTTTACCGGAAGCGCTGAGGGGGAATTTGCCGACTTTTACCTCGTATCCGGCGTCGCGGGCTTGTTTTTCCGTCAGGCCGACGGAGGCGATCTCCGGTGTGCAATATGTACAGCCGGGGACGTTGTTATAATCCAGGGCTTCGGGCTGGTGGTTGTATTTCTTTTCGTTGTATCCGATGTTCTCTACGCAGATGATGGCTTCTTTGGAAGCTACGTGGGCGAGGGCCTGGCCGGGGGCGCAGTCGCCGATGGAATAGATGCCGGAGACGTTGGTCTGGTAGAATTTATCGACGGTGATCTTGCCTTTTTCCGTTTTGACGCCGAGTGTTTCGAGGCCGATGTTCTCGATGTTAGCGGCGACGCCTACGGCGCTGAGCAGGATGTCGGCTTCCAGGGTCACTTCACCGGTAGGTGTTTTGACTTTGGCTTTTACGCCGCTGCCGCTGGTATCAACACCGGTGACCTCGCTGTTGGTGAGGATCTCGATGCCATTCTTTTTATAGATCTTTTCCAGCTCTTTGGAAATGTCTTCGTCTTCAACGGGAACGATGCGGGGAAGGAATTCTACGATCGTCACTTTGGCGCCCATAGACCAGTAGAAGTAGGCGAATTCGACGCCGATGGCGCCGCTGCCGACCACGATAATGCTTTTGGGTTGTTCGGGGAGGATCATTGCTTCGCGGTAACCAATGACTTTTTTACCGTCCTGTTTCAGATTGGGCAGTTCGCGGCTGCGTGCACCTGTAGCGACGATGATGTGTTTGCCTTCTACGATCTGGGTTTTACCGTCTGCGGCGGTGACTTCCAGCTGTCCTTTTGCTTTCAGTTTACCATAACCCATGAACACGTCGATCTTATTCTTCTTCATGAGGAACTGAACTCCGCGGCTCATTTTATCTGCTACTCCGCGGCTGCGTTTGATGACGGCGGGGAAATCCGGCGTACCGGTGGCCTCGAAGCCGAAATCCTTTGCATGTTTGATATATTCATATACCTGGGCGCTTTTCAGCAATGCCTTTGTGGGAATACAACCCCAGTTAAGGCAGATGCCCCCCAGGCTTTCTTTTTCGATAATCGCTGTTTTAAAGCCTAGCTGTGCAGCACGGATAGCGGCTACATAACCGCCGGGACCGCTGCCGAGAACGACTACATCGTATGCCATGTCTAACCTTTTTTTTATTTAAAAAATTATAAAAATGCGACCGGCGAAGGTACTTCACAAAGCGCATATCGCCAAATAGGCGGGTGTGCACCGATGGTGGTGGTGGACGCCCCGGGCGGTGGTGGTGGCTGCGGCAGCTGGTGTGGTGGCTGGCGCAGCGGGTGTGGTCTCTCCCGGTACCGGGCAGAGCTTTTCGTGGAAGGATGGGGTAAAAAATTTAAATTTGCGCCCATGGATAAAGTCAAAGCCATTAAACTGGATATATTAGCTATTGCCGTACATCCTGATGACGTAGAGCTGGGATGTTCGGGCACTTTGCTTATGGAGAAGTTACATGGGAAGAAGACGGGAGTAGTGGACCTGACCCGTGGGGAGCTGGGGACGAGAGGGACGCCTGAACTGAGGGCGGAAGAGGCGGCCCGGGCTGCGGCCATCCTCCAGCTGGATGTGCGGGAAAACCTGGGAATGGCCGATGGGTTTTTCCGCAATGACGAAATGCATCAGCGCCAGCTGATCCGGGCCATCCGGAAGTATCGTCCGGAGATAGTACTGGCCAATGCCCTGGATGACCGGCATCCTGACCATGGGCGTGCGGGTCACCTGATCACGGAGTCCTGTTTTCTCAGCGGACTGCGGAAAATAGAAACGGAGGACGAGGAAGGCCGTCCCCAGGAGCACTGGCGTCCCAAATATGTCTTTCATTTCATCCAGGACAGGTATGCGCATCCTACTTTCGTTTACGATGTTACGCCGGTCTTTGAAGCCAAACTGCAGTCTATCCGGGCTTATTCGTCCCAATTTTTTTCCGCTGAATACCGGGAGAACGAGCCGCAGACTTATATTTCCACTCCGGAATTCCTCAATGCCATCATCGGGCGTCATCAAATGTTCGGCAAAATGATCGGAGTACCGTATGCAGAGGGATTTATAACCGAAAAAGTGATCGGAGTAAGGGATTTTGACGCATTTGTACAGATGGATACTTAATTGTGTGGGAATCAGGCCCTGCGTAAAACAAAAGGGGCACGCATACGTTAAAATAACATTACTGTGTCCCGTCAATATATTGTGCGGGTTTTAACACCAAATACCCATCGAATAGAGTAAATTTGCTATATTATTTTAAATTTTCAACCGGCTTATCATGACAACGCCCAAATTTGCCAATTCTCCTCATTCTTTTCATACCGAACTGAAGAAAAGGATCACCAGCTATTTCGAGGAAGTTGGTAAATCAACTACAGGAAACTATAGCCTTTTCTTAAAGGCTGTCATTTTGATGGTAAGCTTTGTTTTTGTATACATTCACCTGGTGTTTTTCACCCCGGCTGTTCTCTGGGCGATACTGGAATGTGTGCTGCTGGGCGGCATCGTAGCGGCTATCGGATTTAACGTGATGCATGACGGGGCCCATGGCAGCTTTTCCAAATACAAATGGATCAATCATTTTGCCGCCTTCTCCCTGAATATTCTGGGTGGGAACAGTTTTATGTGGAACCAGAAACACAATGTCATCCACCATGCTTTCACCAATGTGGCCGGAGTCGATGATGACATAGACATTCAGCCCTGGATGCGGATGAGCGAAACGCAAAAGAAATACCGGCTGCACAAATACCAGCACCTGTATTTTTGGTTCCTTTATTCCCTGTTATACATCTTCTGGATATTTGTACTGGATTACATAAAATATTTCAGAAGCAAGGTAGGTGATATGCCATTGAAGAAGATGACCATGGCCGATCATTTTGTATTCTGGGGATTCAAGTTATTTCACGCATTCCTGTTCGTATTTATTCCGATCTATACCATAGGATTTTCGAATTGGCTGGTCGGGTTTATCGTTTTCACCTGTGTGGCAGGATTCGTGCTGAGCATTGTATTCCAGCTGGCGCATACTGTCGAGCATACTGCTTTTCCCGTTGCCAATGTGGAGACCGGTAAACTGGAGGATGAGTGGGCTGTTCACCAGATCAAGACAACGGCTAACTTTGCTACCAATAACCCGGTGGTGTCCTGGTTGGTGGGCGGATTGAATTTCCAGATCGAGCATCATCTTTTCCCCAAAATATCACACGTTCATTATCCCGCTATCAGCAAGATCATCCGGCAGGCCTGCCAGGAGTATGGGCTGGTTTATATCGAATACCCCCGGGTGCGTTACGCTGTTGCTTCTCACGTGGCCTTTTTGCGCCAGATGGGGAGGAAATAGAAGAAATATTGTAATTTTGCGCCCATCATGGGCAAAGTAAAAATAGGTCTGGTGCAGATGAGCTGTACGGCTGACAGAGCCGCCAATTTGCAGAAGGCGATGGATAAGGTCAGAGAAGCGGCCGTCAGCGGGGCGCAGATCGTCTGTCTCCAGGAACTGTTTACCTCCTTGTATTTCTGCGATGTAGAAGATTACGAAAATTTTAAGCTGGCTGAAGAAATACCCGGGCCGTCTACGGATGTCCTGGGGAAGCTGGCTGCGGAGCTGAAGGTCGTGATCATCGCTTCCCTTTTTGAAAAAAGGGCGCAGGGCCTTTATCATAATACGACGGCTGTGCTGGACGCCGACGGAAGCTACCTGGGTAAATACCGGAAGATGCATATCCCGGATGATCCGGCTTATTACGAAAAATTTTACTTTACACCGGGCGATCTTGGGTATAAGATATTCAAGACCAAATATGCTTCCATCGGGGTACTGATCTGTTGGGACCAATGGTATCCGGAAGCTGCGCGGATTACGGCGTTGATGGGTGCGGAGATACTTTTCTATCCCACTGCCATCGGTTGGGCGACGAGCCAGGATGAAGCTACCAATACCGAGCAGTATAATGCCTGGCAGACCATCCAGCGGAGTCATGCCGTAGCCAACGGGGTGCATGTGGTCAGCGTGAACAGGGTGGGCTTTGAGCAAGAGGGGGCGATGAAGTTCTGGGGTGGCAGTTTTGTTGCGAATCCATTTGGCTCGTTGATCTACAAGGCTACTCATGACCAGGAAGAGACGGCTATAGTGGAAGTGGATACGGCGGCGACGGACCGTTATCGTACGCACTGGCCTTTTATGCGTGACAGGCGAATAGACTCTTATCAACCTATTACGAAGCGATATATTGATGAAGGATAAAATGACTCCAGGGCAATCAGGCTATTATTTTCCGGCAGAATTCAGCAGACATACCGCGACATGGCTTTCCTGGCCGCATAAAGAGGCTTCATGGCCGGGGAAGATACAGGCTATCTATCCGTTTTATAGTCAGTTTATAAAAGAGCTGGCCAAAGGCGAAGCCGTTCGCATCAATGTAGCGAACGAAGTTATGAAGGCTTTTGCCATCGGTCATCTTGAAGCTGCCGGTGTGGACATGCAACAGGTGTCTTTCTTTTTGCATCCGACGAACGATGCCTGGTGCAGGGATCATGGGCCTGCTTTTTTGATAAATCCCGCAGCCGGGCAAAAGAAGGTCATCGTTGACTGGAATTACAATGCCTGGGGCAATAAATATCCGCCTTTCGATTTGGACGATGTGATTCCCACGCTGGTAGGGAAAGCGCTAAACCTGCCGGTATACTATCCGGGTATTGTGATGGAGGGTGGTTCAGTGGAATTCAACGGCAAAGGAACCCTGATCACTTCGGCTTGCTGCCTGCTTAATCCCAATCGCAATCTTCAGCTGAACCAGGAGCGGATTGAATCTTATTTGCGGGATTATTATGGTGTAGAGCAGGTGTTGTGGGTAAAGGAAGGAATTGTAGGAGATGATACGGACGGACATATCGACGATACCGTACGTTTCGTGGATGAGGACACGGTCATTACGGTCATCGAAGAAGATAAACAGGATGAGAACTATGCGTTGCTGCAGGAAAATCTAAGCGACCTGAAAAAGATGCGGTTGCTGAATGGCAAACAGCTCAATATTGTCGAGCTGCCGATGCCGGAGCCCGTCATTTATGAAGATCAGCGTCTTCCGGCTTCCTATGCCAATTTTTATATAGCCAATGATTCGGTCATTGTGCCGACCTTCCGGTGCGACCGCGATGAGAAAGCGCTCCAGCTGATACAAGAATGTTTTCCTGCCCGCAGAGTGGTGGGGATTGATTCGACGGATATTATCTGGGGTTTGGGCAGTTTTCATTGCCTGAGCCAGCAGGAGCCGGAGGTGTAGAAGCCTGCGGTGTGGATACAGTCCGGATCGGTCGATGTTGCAGCGTGCGGCCGGTGAGATATCCAGTAACTCTTAATAATTCCTTAAAACATGGGCCTTTTGAAATGCAATAGATTTGTTGTTCAAAATTAACTATGCCCTTCAAAAGCCTTTCAGATACAGATTTGATGCAGCATGTGGCATCAGGTAATGAAAAGGCCTTCGAACAACTCTACTACCGGTATAGTGCTAAAATGCTGAATTACGTATACCACAAAGTTCACAATAAGACTGTTGCTGAAGAGATTGTGCATGACGCTTTTCTTAAATTATGGAACTCCCGCCAAACGCTGACCATCACTGGCAACTGGAGCGGCTATTTCTTCGTCATGGTGAAAAACCAGGTGCTGCAATACCTGCGCTCCCTGGACAATGTCGACCGCTTCGTCGACGAGATCTACGCTGCCGGCGTGCCCGATAGCAACGCTGGCACTTCTTTTAAAGACTATCAATCTCTCGAAACAACTCTTGCCGAAAAGGTGCAGCAGCTTCCTGAACAGTGCAGGATCGTTTATCAGCTAAGCAGAGACCATTCCCTTTCCACCCGCGAGATCGCCGGCCGTCTCGACATCTCTCCCCAGACAGTTAAAAATCAGGTTTCCAAAGCCTTACGTTTGCTAAGATTGCGTCTTCAGGAAGTCCAGTCTTTTTTCTTTTAAATTTTCTTCTCTGCCCGTAGTACCTCTCCTTCAAAAATGCATCTTTATCAGTAACAGCTATGAGCCATCCCATGCACGATCCTTCTGAACAGAAAAAAAACAATCTTGCCAGTGTCATCCGGGATTTCCTGCGTGGCAGGCCTTCTGCAGAAGGGGAGAAATTATTCAACAACTGGTGGAACCGGAAACCGGAACCCGCGAGGACAGGCGAGCTCAGCGAAGAGGAAGAAAGCGCCATGGCTGACAGGGTATTCCTGCGGTTAAAAGACAGCTTGCCGGATAACCCTTCAAAGATCATACAACTGGATCGGTATGATATCCCGGCCTTGCAACGGAGGCGCAAGACCTGGGTCGCAGCAGCTGCTGTCTTACTGATCATAACCACAGGCAGTTATCTATGGTATCGTGCCAAACCTTCTCCGAATGACAGGAGCAAGTGGCTGGTGGTTGTAACGGGAACGGGCGAACGCAGAAAGCTGATATTGAATGACGGGACGATAGTCACCCTTAATGAAAAGTCCCGGTTACGGTATCCGAAACCTGCGACCGGGATGAAGGTCAGGGAGACAGAAATAGAAGGAGAGGCTTTCTTCGAGGTGGCAAAGGACCCGGAACATCCATTTATCGTAAGCAGCCTGCATGCCGAGGTTACCGTCCTTGGGACTGCTTTCGATGTGATCACCAGCCGGCAGGATTCAAGCGTGATCATCGCCATGAGGGATGGAAAGGTGGCGCTGAGGGGCGACCGGATGGACACCGCTATGGTTATTTACCTGTCGAAAGGGGATGTAGGCATCCTGGAAAAAGAAGGTCGGCTGGTGCGGGAACAGGGAATTGCCGGCAATGAAAACTATTTCAGCTGGATAGATAACGGCAGCCTCAGCTTCGATGGTGTTCCGTTGACGCAGGTGATCACACAGCTAAAAAGAATATACGGGCGCAATATCCGGTTGAATAATCCATCGCTGAAGAATAGAAAAATAACCTTATTCTATCCCGGGACCGATCTGGGAACGATCTTGAAAGTCATAGGAAAAACGATGAATGCCCAAATTGCTCATACGGACGACACGACTTATATTATTAAATGATACCCGGTCAGGGACCGGACCGATAACATCACCCCAGGAAGAAAATAATTAACATGCTTATGAAGCAAAGTTTACCCCTTTATCGGGGATGGAGATCTATTGTCTTCTCAGTAGCCATGATACTGATGGCTGGCGCTCATCTTCGGGCACAAAACACTACCGGCCTGATCACCATTTCCGACGATAAGATCACCCTGTCGAAGGCTTTGAAGGAAGTAGCCAGGCAATTGCATACCGGTGTTTCCTACGATGCGGAACTGTTTTCAGACCGGGCGATCTCTCTTCATTTTACCAATGCTCCCTATAAGGAAGTGCTGAGAAAGATACTGGAAGGGACGGGCCTGGAAGGATTTCTTACGAAGGAAGGCGCTCTATCCCTTCGAAAGCTGCCTCCAAGACCGGGAGGCCCGGTCAAGCTTTCGGGACGCGTAATGGAAGCCGGCACCGGCGCCCCATTAACCAGTGTGACAGTATCGGTGAAAGGAACCCGGATCGTCACAACCACCGATGTAAATGGATTTTTTACCATACAGGCGCCGGATGGGAATGCGGTGTTGGAAATAAGCTATACCGGGTATGAAAAAAAGGAATGGCAGATGGGGGGGCAGGCAGTGCCGGTCATTTCCCTGCAACGGGCGACCCGATCATTGGACGTTGTTACTGTACAGGCGCACCGGAAAATGGACAATGAAAAAGCATTACTCAATGAGCGCAGGATAGCCGCCGTCGTGTCGGACGGAATATCTGCCCAGAATATAGAAAAGACCGCGAGCATTACGACCACACAGGCTCTGCAAAGGGTCACCGGGGTAACGATCACCGATGATAAATATGTAGCTATCCGGGGGATGGGTGACCGAAGTGTGATCGCCGAGCTCAACGGGGCAAGATTGTCTTCTTCCGATCCGGACCGGAGTTCGGTGCCTTTGGACCTGGTGCCGGCGGCTCTCCTGGACAATATCACCGTCTATAAAACCATGACTCCCGACCACCCTGCCGACGCTTCTGCGGGCATTGTCGAACTCAAGACCAAGTCGGTGCCAGACTCTTTAACGCTCATCCTGACAGTTCAGCTGGGAGGGAATTCCACGATAGGCACCAGCGGCACTTATAATAGCTTCCACGGCAGCGACCTGGGTTTCCTGGGTCAAAAGGTGCAAGACAATAACCTCAGCCCTGCCTTCCTGCAGCTGCAGAAACAATATCCGGGCGGGCTAACACAGATCCAGGAATTATTTCTCAATAGTCGCAATAGTCCGGCATTGGCGGCAGAAGCCTTTCGCATTAACGGCATCATGCAATCTTTTCCTGCGGTGTTGAGCACTTCCTACAAATCGGCAGCGCCTAACCAGGTGTATACCGTTTCGTTCGGGAACAACTACAAAATTTTCGGTGGCCATCAGTTGGGGGTTATCATCAGCGCCAACTACTACAGCCGGACGGAAGACCGGTACAATGGGGTCCTGAATCAATACAGTATTTACCAGGGCATTGTGACCGGTTCACCGAATATATTCAATGCCCTGCATATCCCGGGTTTTATCACGCCCGATCATCCCCGGATGGGGAAGTACCTGGGGTATTCGGAAAATACCGGTATCACTACGCTGAACTACGGGGCGCTGGCCGGGCTGACATACCGGTTCAACGACCGCAACCAGGTACAATTTCAATATGTGGGCAGCCGGGGCGCGGAAGCCCAGGGCAGTAACCTGAACGGTTCCTGGCAGAACACGGGTCTGCAGTACCCGGTCTACGACCAGGTCAACCAGCTGAGACAATCTTACCGGACATTCAGTACGTATAACCTTCAGGGTGAGAATAAGATAGTGCGCAATTCCTGGTCTCCGACTCTCAGCTATAACCTGAGCGCTTCCCATTCTACCCAGAATGATCCTGACTTCCGTTTTACCGACCTGGCGGATTACCGGCAGGTGGCTTTCCAGGATCCGAACGGGCAGGGGATCCAGAACGATACCTATGCCTTCGTGGTGGGCAGTGTGCATGGGGTCGGTCCCAATGGGGTGATCGGCGCGGATCCCAATGGTCGTAAGTACCGGTTTTTGTCGGAAAATAATTACAATACCAAGGCTGACCTGAGCCAGCCTTTTACGGTGGGCAAGCAAAAACAATTCCTGAAGTTAGGCTATAACTACCTGCACAGGGACCGTAGTTATACCGAAAACATATTGGGTATACCCGGGTCTTCGGCCGGGGGAGATCCGGGTGCGCTGGCTGCGGCGAAAGGAGACATCAATCAATTGGTTTCCCCGAGTAATATCGGCCTGAAGACCCCCGCCAATTATAACCAGGATGGGACCCCCAGGACAGGCGGCTTTTTGTACCAGATCCGGAAGTCCCCGAATAACTATACCGGCACCTATGAAACCCAGGCCTTCTATGGCATGCTGGACCTTCACATCGGACCCAGGATAAGGCTGACGGGCGGGGTTCGCTTTGAATCCACCAATATTCAGGCGCATGTCGATACGAACAAGGTGTTCAACCCGATACTGGCCTCCGGCAGCGCTACCAACGGGAGCACCAATGTCAACAACCAGGGCGGCACTACCCAGCCCAATACGGGATATAAAGCTGATTTTAAACCATACTACTCCGTCAATGCGACCTACAACTGGAAGCGCACCATGAACTTCCGCCTGGCGTACAGTACGACGCTGGCCCGGCCGGAGCTGAGGGAGATCACCAATATCTTTGAATTCGACCCTTTTCAATTTGCGGTAGTCGGGGGCAATCCGAACCTGGTGAACCAGCGGACCCGCAGTTATGATTTTCGTTGGGAATGGTTTCCCACCAGCGGGGAAGTGTTTGCCGCTTCTGTATTTGCCAAGCAGATTGATCACCAGCTGAATAAGGTATTTATCTATACCCCCCAGGGCGCAGCCAACCTGTTCCCTGAATTCCCTTTGATCGAATACCAGAACGATCCCAACACAGGGCATTTGCTGGGAATAGAGCTGGAGGCGAGAAAGGACCTCGGGACGATCTGGCAGCCGCTGCACAACTTTTCGTTGGGCACCAATCTTATGTTCGCCTCCAGCCAGATCACCAAAAATCCGGCCCGTTTGGATGCCGCCCGTACCATCGACCGGACCTCCTCTGACAAGAGTCCTTTGTTCGAACAGCCTCCCTATTCCATCAATGCCTACCTGGATTATGCCAATCCCCGGACCCGCACGGGTCTGACGGTCAACTTCAATATCGTAGGCGAACGGCTGATCCAGGTGCAGCTGGACGGGTCTCCCGATATCTACAGCCGGCCGGCTCCGCAGCTGGACCTGGTGTTCAGCCAGCGGTTCCTGAAACGATTCACTGTTAAGGGTTTTGCCAAGAATATGCTGAATCCCGCCTTCCGGGATGTGTACACCACTCCCGGCACAAACGGATTGTATCGTAATGTCCTTTACATACAACACCAGTATTACCGGGGGGCGGAATATGCGTTGGGAATTTCTTATGATATTTTATAAATACTTCGGTTATGTGTAAGCGATACATCTATTATCTTTTTTTTCTTGTCGTGCCCGTGGCTTGTGCAAAAGTGAAACCTCAACCTGTCAGCCCGCTTACGGGCAGCCAGGTGCTGAATTCTCCGGCTTCGAGTATCCGCCTATTCAATTTTTATAACGCCGACCTCGATGTCAAGGTCAATAATATCGAGCTGACTGCCTTTTCGGGTGATCCGAAGGCGGCAGGCAACCAATTGGGGCTGAGCATTTTCCCTACCAATGTATGGCCCAATAATGACAATGGCAGTCCCGTCACCCTGCCGGCCACGCTGCTGGACAAAAATCAGCAGATGCACCTGATCATCAGGCCGCGGACCTTGACCCAGTTTTCCGGGTTGGCCACGCTGCCTGTTTTCAACATCGATACCGTGCTGACCAATAACCCGCTGCAGCCTAATGATTATTATACCATGGCGGATGGTACCTTAAAAGCCATTCCCCGCAATTCCGTATCGCCCTCCAACCCGTCGAGTTTTAAATTCAGGATACTCAATTTTCAGCGGGTCGGGGATACGCTTGGTCTGAGCGGTCCGGTAGTGCTGACCTATGCGGATGGCACCCGCGTAAATCAGCTGGATACGGTGACAGCGGGAGCCATCTCTCCTTATATCGAGCTGCCGTATGGCTCTTACCAGTTCAAGCTATTTATTGCCAAGGCCAATGGGGATCCGGATTTTACGAAACAACTGGCTGAGCTGCCCGTTTATCCCGACATGACCAATTTCCCGCAAAACCCTGTGCAGACCGGGTTGACGACCCGGGTAAGGGGCTATTTGCCAGGGGGCACCTATAGCATCGTGGTAACACCCAATATTTTAGGGTATGACTTAAGTGGCGGAGGTAACCCCAACTTTTTCCTGATCAATTCCTACCGTGTCATTACCGAGCAGGCGGCTCCGCTGAACACCAGCTGGGCAAAGATGCAGGGGGTGAATGCGCTTTCGGCTTCGGGCATTTCGCTGGTGGTGGATGGACAGACGATGGGGAACCAGCTGGGTTTTGGCCAGAGCAGCGATTATATGATCCTGCCCCAGGGGACGCATATCGTACAGGCCCTGGACGGCTCGGGTAAGGTATTGGCTTCGCAATCGACCCTACTTTATCCATTCGATAATATTACGGCCTGGGCCTATAACCTGAACGGTCAGCCGGCCATTGTGTTTTCCAATATGGATATGACGTCTACCATCTATGAGGCGGCAGCTACCGGTATCATCGATGACGGCACCAGCGGGTCCGGCAATACCTTACATTTTACCTATGCATTGGAGATGCGGTTTTTAAATCTGAGCGATGTGCCCTATGTCACGTTCACCGACGACGGGAATTTAATCCAACCTTACTTGTCGGGTAATGAGGCTAACGGACTGCAATCGGACACGGTAGCCTATCCCCAGGCCTATATTAACCTGCCGATCGGCCAGCCGGTGGCTTATAATCCCTTTGTGATCTTCTCCGGAGGTCCTTCTCCTTTCACGATCACCATCAGAGGGCAGACGTATATACCGAGTGTTGGCGGGAGGATGGGTCATCCGGCCTCCAACCCGGCGCCTGTCCGCGTCTACCGGTCCCAACCGGCGAATGGCCCTTATTCCGCCGAGGTTCCCGGTTCGCTGTTGCAGGGTGTGCCGTCCCTCACTGCCCAATATTTTGCCTCCGGTACGCAGATCTATCCGAATGGCATTCCACAGGCAGATAACGGATTTTTCACAGTGGCCCTTATCGGCAGCGCAGCGATAACCCCGGGTTCTCCCGGCGCCGCGCGGATGATCGCAGTAAAGCATAATAAATAAAAATCAACGGATGAAAAACATGGCTAATCATAAGCTGATCCAATCGATCCTGCCCGGCTGCCTGGCGCTTGTATTGCTGTCAGGCTGTTACAAATACAAGGACGCTCCGCAGCTGTCGAGCCCGGCTTATCTGCGGGTGTTTAATTCAATCCCTTCACAGGTGAATGCGCTTACGGCCAGCCAGCAGCATTTTCTCTGTTTCCTTTTCGATCCAACCTTCGATGCTTCGGGTGCACCTGCAGGCGGCGCCGTCGTAGGGGATTGGCTGCAGACCCGGGAATTGTACAGCCTTTCTTATCCTATCGATGCCGGGACGGCCCTGAATGCCGGCAATGGCAGCAGCGCGGGGGTGGGTGGCGCCGTCAATTATGTGACGAACGCCAATTACGAATATCCCGGTAAAATGCATGTCCTGACGGCGCCTCCTATGAACGGACTGGACCTCTCTTCGTGGGCCCAGGTCCCATCGGGCAAACACCGGCTCGTGTTTGTCGTGCGTCCGCAGAGTAATACGCCTTTCGGTGAACTCGGCTCTTCCTTGCGCAGATCAATCCTCATCGATACGACCGTCAACCTGACTGCAGGGGAGGTATATACGCTCGATGCCGTCATTACCAACCCCGACAGTAACTATTTTGGGGCCTATATCCGGAAGGAGCAATTTATTCACCAGGCCTTCGATACGGGCCGGTTATATGCCGCCTTTTACAATCTCTCCGGCAAGCCTTCGTTCCTGTCCAGCAATTTCAATTATCCTGATTTCTGGAACTATCCGGATACGCTTGCCGTCAATTACACCTATAGGGTCTATGACGATCTCATCTCCCCTGTGACGCAAAATGGAGGAAATGATGCGGCCCCTGCCCGTCCCCTGCCCGGGAGCAACAATGTTTATTTCGGCACCGTCATACGAGGCCGGGACGACTTATCTGCATACGCTGCCCTTCCCTTTTTATCCAGGAGCTATTTTTTTAATCAAAAAAGCATTTTGCGTACGTATTGGGAGAATAATAGCAATACGGGCACAGGTACGCTGCCCTTTGTAGCCTTCAATTTTTTGAGCAGCAATCCGCAGCAGGCGCAATTCGGATATGGCAGCTTTCCGACACTGTTGTGCACGGCCGATCCGGCCACCTTCAACACCTTCGACCCCGACGCGGTGAATAATAGCCTGGCGGATGTCGCTCTCGGAAGTCAATACCCGGGTTTATATGTTTATCAGCCCAATCTGAATTTAGTCGTCCAGTCGGCAGGCGCCGTGAATATTGTCCCGACGATCAACCTGTTCGAGATCATCTATAACCGTATCTACCTGATGCAGATACAGCGTGAATTTGTTAAAGTGCCGCAATAATATATATGTTCAATAATTTATTAACGATGATACGTATTATTTGTAAATACCTGATGAGATGGATGCCGGGCTTGTTGCTATGTGGTTTGTGCGCCTGTCATAAAGACAATCCGGTGGCCAATACTTCCCCGGGTGGTTTAGCGACGCCTTCCCTTAAAATCTATCTGGACAATAATCCCGATTATTCATCTTTCGATTCTTTACTAAAAAAATCGGGCTATTATCAGCGCATTTCCAGCAGCGATAGTGTTTTCACCCTGTTCGTCCCGGATAACGCTGCCTTTGCGGCGGCTGGCATCAATATAGACAGCCTATTGAATTTACCGGCCCCGATGCTGCAGGCATATGTCGGTTATCATATCCTGCGGGGCGCCTTTCCTACTTCTCTTATCCCGCAGGCGATAAACAACCCGGATACGACCCTGTCGGGACAGCTCATTTATCTCTCCAAGCCGGTACCCACGCGGTACAACAGCGGCACGGCCCAACAGGCCGTCCAAATAAGCAAGACCCTGCATGTCAACGGGATAACCCTCAACAAGACGGACCTGGTGGCTACCAACGGGGTGATCGACGTGTTGAGCATACCCTTATCCCTTCCTTTTCCCAATATCCAGGCTTATTTCCAGGCTCATCCCGAATACAGCCTGCTGGTGGCCGCCCTGAAGAAATTCAACCTGTATGCGCAGCTGGATTCGGCGGGCCCGTATACCGTATTTGCACCCAATAATAAAGCTTTCCTGAACAATGGAATAGATTCTGCGATGATCAGCAGCGATACCTTCGACACCAAACATTTCGAACCCTTCCTGTTCAGTGCGGGCATTGTGCCGGGCCGGATCTTTTCAAGCGATTTCTCAGATGCCCAGACTTTCTTCGGCAGCTCTTCCATTACGCCTACGATCTATAGTGTATACGGTTCTGTGCAATTTGGCACCTACGGGGGTTATAATATGGTGGCATTTAGCTGGGCTCCCAACCCGTTTGGCGGCGGCTTTGCCCAGATAGGCGGCAATCCGAATTATACGTTCATCAATCAACCGGCGGTCAATGGGGTGATATATGGATTGGATGACCTGGTGATCTATCCGAACAATGTACATATACCGCAATAAACAATCAATCATACTATACCAAATGTACATACGAAACATATGCAGGTGGGTGCTGATAATAGGAGTAGGGCTCTATGGTGTTTCCTGCCAGAAAACGGGGATATCCGATACCGTTAAGCTCAGTCCTCCTTCCCCCGACACGACCAAGGATGTTAAAAGCATGCTGGCTAAGAGCAATTTTACCCTGTTCAAAATGGCGGCTCAAAGGGTAGGATTGGATAGCCTGTTACCGGGCGGCAGCTTTTTTACCGTCTTCGCGCCTGTCGATACCGCCATGGTCTCTGCCGGGCTGGATGCGGCCCGAATCTCCGGCATGTCGATCGATACGCTCCGGCAGATGGTCCTGTATCATGTGGTGCAGGGCGCTTACTACGGGGGCTCGCTTACTGCTGCCCTCAACAGTATCCAGGCTAATACCCTGCGACAGGACGTTACGTATAATCTCCAGCAGGCCAATACCTATGTATACCAGCAAATGCTGTATATCAAAAAAACGGGAGCGCTGTATATCAATGGCGAAGCGGTCAATGATGCGACCGATACGGCCATCGCTGCGTCCAACGGGTATATATGGCCTGTCCACGGCGTATTGCAGGCGCCAAAGCAGACTATCTGGGAGCTTTTAGAGTCCAGGCCCGAGCTCAGCGTCTACCTGACCGGTCTTCGTATTATCGATAGCATTTACCGCTCCGTCGGCTGGTTGCAATATCCTTATCCCAAGGCGCCCTCGGATTCGGTTGTTTTCACCGCAGTGTCATACGCCAACCAGCAAAGATCTGCGTTCGCTTCCCTGCCTACGGTATTTGCTCCTACGAATTCGGCTTTTGCCGCGGCCGGCTTCTATTCAGCAGCCGACCTTTTGTCCTATGCCTCGCGAACAATGGCAGGATATGTGGCCATCGATCAATTTGGCACCCAGGCACAGGTTTTTTCCCCCCTGGACAGTATGTTAAAGCAGCATTTCATCGTCAACAATACTTATATTTTCTCGAATCTCAGCTTGTACAACGACCTTCTTTTTAACCCCGATATCAATAACGGGGGATTCAATGCGAATATGAATGCGCCTGGTTCTAACGCGCATTTGAACACTTTACTGCAATTCAAAAATGCCGGCAATGCCGTCAATATACAATGGAGTCCCCCGGCTCCGGCCGCTGTATTACTGGCGGATAAAAGTGTTCATTTCATGACGACCAACGGGGTGGTATACGAAATAAATCAATTGTTCTATCCACACAATTAAAAAAGCCGGACTATGCGTATGACATTTAACGATATGAATCTATTTTGGGTGCTGCTGTTCGGCTGCTGCCTGTTGGTCAGCTGTAATAAGAACGGCTCTTCGCCTTCCCCGGCCAAGACCCAGCCGGACAGTATTTATTTTGGCCGCCAGACTTTTAACATAACCATGAATAGCCGCTTTGTCCTTTACGATACAGCACTATCGATGATCGGCGGAGGTATATTGGATACCCTGGCGCAGCCCGGTCCTTTTACGTCTTTTATACCTGACAACAATGCCCTCAATGCGGCTAGTTGGGGATATGCATCTAATGGGATCGTCGCCTGGGTTCAACCGCCTTCCCACGCAAGAACAACGGTGCTGTCCCTGATCGTAAGGGGGGCGTTGTACCTCCGCGCGCTGCCCGTTGGCCGCAACCAGGTCTTTACATCCCTGGAAGGCACCCCGTTGTATGTCAGTAAATATGTGGTGCGTGCGGATACCCTCTACGCCGTTAATGGCGTCCCCGTATTTACCCCGGACTTTCTTACTACGAACGGTCCTATAGAGGTATTGGATCAGGGGCTTCCGAATATCGTCTCCTTTGCAACGGTCAGCGCATATGTAAATAGTGCACCGGAGCTGACTTACCTGTCGCTGGCCCTGCAGCGCAGCGGGCTGGACAAGCTGCTGGCGGGATCGGATGAGCTGACCTTGCTGGCCCCCTGCAATGCCGCTTTCCAGGCATCCCCGGATTCTTCGCTGAACTCTATTGACAGCCTGCTTGCCGCTGATACCGCCAAGCTGGCCCGGGTGTTACGCTATCATATTGTCCGGGGGCGGAATTTTCTATACGATTTCACCGTGCAGGCCACCGGGATGGATACATTGCGTCTCCCTACTTTGGTTAACGGGGACTCGGTATCCGTGTTCTTCAAGAACAGCAACAACCCCGGTTTTTACTTCCTGGGAACCGGCAATTTCGGTCTCAATCCTTATACAGGCATCATAAGCCCCCTTCCGGTAGGGCTTTTTTCACCGAGCTATGGCCAATATACGGCTGATCAACCCGAGAAGAATGGAGTGGTGCATGAGCTGGGCGGCTTACTCATACCTTAAATGAATCACAATATGCGTGTTACCAAGAGACGAGATCTCACAATGAAAAAAAATTCCCGGTTATGGTTGTATTGCCGTGGGATTGGCTGCCTGGTCTTATTTTTCACCTTTTCCTGCACGAAGCAACAGTCATACCCTGCTTCGCCACAACTGCAGACTTTAACGTCCTATGTACAGCAGGATACTACCCTGAGGCTCTTAAACCTGGCTATACAGCGTGCCGGACTGGATTCTGTACTGGGCAGCGGCGGGCCTTACACGGTATTCGCGCCGACGGACAGCGCCTTTCTTTCGGTCGGGCTGACGGCATCGGCTATTGCGGCTTATGATCCGCAAGCGCTGCGGAATATCCTTTCCTATCACCTGGTCCGGGGCCGGGTCGGCAGCGCTACCATCGTAGGATTTGTATCCGATACGGTTGCGAGTCTCAATGCGCGTTTTAGCCCGATTGTCACCCAAAATTATTTCGGTCTTTTTATCAATGGGATCCATGTCAGCCAGGGGAATATAGGGCTAGCCGATGGGGTCCTGCATAAGATCGGCCGGGTTGCCCTCCCGCCTGCCGGTAATTTGCAGCAGGTGCTCGACAGCCTGCCCAATACCCGGATGGCGGCTTATATTTATCGTCAATCTATCTTGCTGAATGGGTTTGCGACGAATCCGGCGGCTATTTTCTCAGGAGCTTTGACCTTTGATGGGTTTAATCCCGGTTATAACGTCGGATCCAATTCCAGCGTGACCCTGCTGATACCTACCGATGCGGCTTTCAAAGCTGCCGGATACAACAGCATAACGGACCTTTCCGGCCTGGATACGGTTACGCGGACCTCCCTGATCGCAAGCGGCATCTTATACGGCACGTACTTCATTTCCGATTTTATGGGCGGGCGTTATGTCGGGGACATTCGTTTTCCTTACAACGCTGCTCCGGGTGTTACGACCCTACCCAGCCTGGCGATTAATGGCTCTTTCAATAACGATTACAGGATAGGGCCACCGAATCCGTATGCGCTGTTCAATCAAAACGGTACGTATGAGTTCGGGCAGGACGGCCTGAGCTTGTATGGGAATGGGATCCTGACGCCTCCCCTGATCATCCAGCCGAATATAGTGACTACCACCGGGGTGATCCACCTGATCAACCAGGTATTTGCTCCCCAGGGATATTATACCCCATAAAAAAATATGAATATGAACCGACATAATCAATATATCCCTTTTTTAAACAGGGTATTTCTGCTACTGCTGGCAGGTTTGCTGGTGATCCAATCCGGGCATGCCCAGGAAACGCATGGCACCTGGCGGGGCCGGATCACGGACAGCGCCGGTCACTCTCTTTACGGCGCCACGGTAACGGCCGTGCATACTCCGACGGGTACCCGCTATTCCACTGCGACCGGGGCAGACGGCCGCTATAATCTGCCGGATATGCAGGTAGGCGGGCCCTACCACCTGGAGATCAGCTCCGCCGGGATGGAGACGCAAACAATGGATAACCTGCAGGTCTCTCTTGGTGAGGCGCAGGTATTGAATGTTTCTTTGAAGGAAGCCGTTCAACAATTGACCAGCGTGGTGGTCCGGGCCGACAGGTCCAGGAGTCCCCGTGCCAATGTCTATGGAGCGGGCGCCAATATATCCGCCGCCGGCATCGCCAATATGCCTACTATTAACCGGAGCATCACGGATATGACCAAGCTGGTACCCCAGGGGTCCAAGGACAACTCTTTCGTCGGCAGCAATTTCCGGTATAACAACGTGACCATCGATGGCGCTATCAATAATGACGCCATTGGATTCTCGCCTTCGGCAGGGGGCATCACCGGCACTTCGAATATGCCCGGTTCCAGTACCCGGACCAACCCGATCTCCATGGATGCTATCCAGGATATGCAGGTATACCTGGCCCCATACGACGTCAAGATCGGGAATTTCACCGGGGGCAGCATCAATGCGGTTACCCGTTCGGGCACCAATACGGTGGAAGGGTCTGTCTATGTGTATGGGCGCAATGCGCTGATCACGGGGGCCGACCGGGCCGGGGACGGGACTAAAATGCCTTCCGCTTTTTCCGATCAGCAAATTGGCGGGCGGGTAGGATTTCCCATTATCAAGAACAAATTGTTTTTCTTCACCAGTGAAGAATATACCCGCCGTGTGGACCCGGTGCAGCAGGCGGCGGGAAGTCCCGACGACCAGGGTATCCTCAGCGCCCGGGATGCTCAAAATATCCGGAGTACGATGATCAGCCGTTATAACTTTGATCCGGGCACTTACGGGCAATTCGATGCCTGGTCGCAGTCTGTCAAATACTTCAATCGCCTGGACTGGACCATCAACGGGAACAACCACTTCACCATCCGCAACAACACCATCTTTTCTTCCTCGCTGAACCTGGAAAGGGACCCGACGGACTTCCGGTTCGGCGGCATCGCCTATCAGCAAACCAATAACCAGACCTCTACCGTGGCGGAATTAACGACCCGCTTCAGCAATACCCTCTCCAACAGCGTTATCGCAGGGTATGCGACCATCCATGATTACCGGGATCCGAGCAGCGACCCGGCCATACCCCAGGTGCAGATAGTCGGTCGTACCCCTGGCAGCACCATTTTTCTGGGCACGGACCGGGAGGCTTCCATCTTCAATATGAAGCAGAAGACGGTTGAGTTTACGGATAACCTTACCTGGAACCTGGGCAAGCACCATCTGACCCTGGGTACGCATAACGAATTCTACAAGATTACCTACGGATTTGTCAACGGCTGGAATGGGCGCGTGGACTATCCAAATATAGATTCCTTCCTGAACAATAGCCCGATCCGGGTAAGGGGAAGCTATAATTTCACAGACAACAGCCGGTCGTATATTCTCAATCATCCGGGGGCTGTCTTCAACATCAATTTCTACAGCCTGTACTTCCAGGACGAGATACAGGCCAGCGACCGGCTAAGGGTTACGATGGGTCTGCGTGCAGACTATACGGACGTGCCCCACAAGCAGCCGATCAGTCCGCAGGCAAAGGGATCTGTCCAGGATACGTATTTTGGGAGCAACTATACCTATACCCCCCTGAACCAGATCACCAATAACTATTTTTCAAGGGTGCAGGCTTCTCCCCGGATAGGGTTCAGCTATGATGTCACGGAGGATAAGAAGCTGGTGCTGCGTGGCGGCGGCGGCCTGTTTACCGGCCGTATACCGCTGGCCTGGCTGGGATATGCGTTCTACAACAACGGGACGACCTATGGCGCTTACGATCAGAATACGGCTGCAGGCACCAGCCAGTTCGCTCCCGGTTCGGACCCCTTAAAATACAGCAAAACGCAGGGGATCGCTCCCTTTGCCGCGCAGAACGGGCAGGTGGTGAATAATGCCCTGGCAGGAAGGACCCAGGTCGATGCGGTGGACAATCGCTTTGTCATGCCCCAGGTGTTAAGGAGCAGCCTGGCCCTGGATTACACCGATGCCGATGGATTTCATTATACCCTGGAGGGCATTATCAGCCAAACGGTCAAGGATGTGAAATTCCAGCAGATCAACCTGCAGGACAATCCCTCGTATTTTGCCTATGATTCGGCTGCAAACCTCCGGCGTCAGCCTGGTTTTCCTTCCGGCGCCGTCAATCCGGCGCTGACCAATGTCTACGAAATGTCCAATTCCGCGCAGGGGACCCGGTACAGTATAACGGGGCAAGTCAGCCGAAAATTCACGATGGGGCTGGAAGCGATGGTGGCCTATACCTATGGGGTGGCCCGGGATGCCTCCAACGGGATCCGGAATTCCATGGAATCCAACTGGCAGCTGAATCAATCCCTGAATCCCAATAATCCGTCGATGGCTTATTCCAATTTCGATATCCGGCACCGGATCATCGCCAGCCTGACGCAACGTATTTCCTGGAAGAATGGCTGGACGAGCACCATCTCTCTTTTCGCCAATCTGCAGTCGGGTGCTCCCTTTACCTATGGGTTTGTCAACGCTACGTCCCAGAATACGCCCCAGCAGGTCAGCCTGGCGTATATTCCGTATGCGGGAGAGGCCGTCAATTTTTTCCAGCCGATAACGGACAAGAGTGGCGCTGTCACGCAGACCGCCGCCAGCCAGGCTACCGCATTCAATGCCTTTATCGATCAGGATAGCTACCTGCGTTCGCGCAGGGGACGGTTCACGGAGCGTAATGCGGCCCGGACGCCCTGGAACAACGATGTGGACCTTCATCTTGCACAGAACTTTCCCTTATTCGTCAAAGGGCAAAAACGTCCTCATGTCGTGACCTTTTCGTGGGATATCCTGAACCTGACGAATCTCCTGTATAAGAAATGGGGATGGGTCTACTTCTCGCCCGATACCTACAATTCTACGTCCAGCGTGGGGCTGATACCTTATATCCCGGCCAGGACCTCTCAGGGCTATCCTTTGTACCAGTTCGTGAATCCGGGTAAACCCTATGCGATAGACTATTTTTCTTCCCGCTGGCAGATGCAGTTCGGGCTTCGATACAGCTTTTAAAAAAAAGATATGCAATATAATACGGCAAAACAACGGCGCTACTGGTATGTCCCTGTCCTGGTCATCACCGGACTGGTGGTCTTCTATAGCGCTTGTAAAAAAACGGACTCCGGCGGCCTGAGCTCCACCGTTACCATTATGCCCACCAGCGGCCCTGCGGGTAACCTGGTCAGGATCACCGGAAGCGGGTTCGATGTGGATATAACTCATGATAGTGTCAGCTTTAACGGGGTGTCGGCTACGATAGTCAATTCGAGTCCGACCCAACTGCAGGTGCAGGTACCCATTGGGGTGACCACGGGGCCGGTCACGGTATGGGTAAATGGGCGAAAGGCGACGGGGCCCGTGTATACGGTCAGCTCTGTCAGCGTCAGCTCGCTGAGTCCTTCTGCAGGGCTAACCGGGGATTCGGTAGCGATAAGCGGTCTGGGAATGAGCAATTTGGGTTCGCTGAGTGAGCTGGCGGGACCGCCGGTGGTTAAATTTAACGGAAAGGCGGCTAAAGTAGTTTCGGCTACGCCGACAAAATTGATGGTCCTTGTCCCTGATAAGGCAGGTGCCGGTCCCGTTACTGTATCTATAGGAGGCGAGACTTCGACCGGCCCGGTGTTTAACTATCTAGGCCTGGACACGGTATATCCGGTGACTGGGAATGTGGGCACGATCGTAACAATAAATGGGCAATTTGGGCCGAATCCCGGCCAGGATACTGTAACTGTCAATGGGGTGAAGGCGGTGGTGGACAGTGTCAGCGCGACAAGATTAATTGTCACTGTGCCGGCTGGCGCCAAAACAGGGAATGTGGTGGTAAGAGCAGGCGGACGGCTGATCCAGGGACCTGTCTTTAGTTTTGTCGCCGGGCCGGCGGTAACGGCCATCGCTCCGGCCAGCGGTCCTGCGGGGATAAAAGTAACGATTACCGGCACGGGGTTCAGTACTATTGCTAAAGAGGATTCCGTCAGCTTTAATAACAGCCCTGCGACTATCCTCAGTGTTTCTGCCACTCAGCTGATCGTTGCTGCTCCCACCGGGGTTACCAGCGGTCCTGTGGTGGTGGTGGTGAATAACCAGGCCGTAAACGGGCCTGTATTTACGGCCCAGGGTCTGGGCGTCAGCAGCATCAACCCTGTCAATTTTGTGTCGCCAGCTATGGATACCATTACGGGGATAGGATTTAGCGCTACAGCTTCGCAGAATGTTGTTCAATTCAACGGACAAATGGCTACGGTGGTCAGCGCCAGCGATACCCAGCTGGTGGTCCAGGTTCCGGCCGGAACCACTTCCGGCGCGGTAAGTGTCCAGGTCGGCGGTCTTTCGGCCAGCGGCGGGACATTCTCAACGGCCGGGGTGTCTACCTTAGCCGGGTTCGGGCGACATCGTGGTTTGACCAACGGACAGGGAGCGCAGGCACAATTTTCCCTGCCGCTCGGATTGGCCGTGGATGCTGCCGGCGATGTGTTTGTGGCGGATCAGGGGGGGAATAATATCCGGGAGATCAGCCCCTACGGTGTGGTGACGAATTTTGCAGGCGATCCTAACGGAGGGTCCGGGTTCACGGATGGGCAAGGGGCTGCCGCCCAGTTTAATGGTCCTATGGATATGGTTATTGATGCAAGCGGGAATCTCTATGTGGCGGATAACGGCAATTTAGTTGTCCGGAAGATCCTGCCTGATGGGACCGTCAGCACCTTTACTACCCTTCCTTCAGGCAACCCTCCCGGGGGGGTCGCATTGGACGGCGCAGGGAATATCTATGTCACGGACAATGCGTCCAATAATGTGTACGAGTATGATGTAACGGCTACCCTCATCAATACTTTCAATGTTCCTACTGCCGTGCAACTGTTCGGTGTAGCCGTAGATGCGGCGGGAAATGTGTACACTTCGGATCAGCAGACGGGTACTATTTACGAAGGTGCGAATGCCGTCGTTCTCACCGGTATCAGGTTCACTCAAATGGGACTTAGCTTTGACAACAATGGCCGCCTGATCATGGCTGCTCAGAGCGCCTACCAGGTTTATAGGATAGACCCCGCTGCCAACTTTAAGGTAACGACCATTACCGGGGGGGCAGGTGTTAAAGGCGTCGGCGGTTATAAGGATGGCCCATTGGGAGTGGCTTTGTTCGGGGGTCCTGTCGGGGTCAAGGTAGATGCATTGGGGGTTATCTATGTGGCGGACTCGTATGGTTATGCGATCCGGAAGATATCGTTGAAATGACGGGCTTATATTACCGTAAAGACAGAGGCCTGAATTTTTGTTCAGGCCTCTGTCTTTTTATAGTTGTGCATTTATGCATTGATCGCTACGATCGGTACGTGGCTGTGGTAGGCAAGCTTGGTTGTACTGGTCGTTTTGAAGATGTTGGAAAGGAAAGAATGTTTCCGGGGGAAGGTCATGATCAGATCGATGTGGTTATCGGCTACGAACTGGTTTATCGCTTCGACGAAGTCGAAGAGCCGGATAAAATAAAATTCCGGGTTGTAGTCGCCCAGCTTTGCTTCCAGCTTGGTCCTTTCCGCCTTGTATTCGTCCGTTACCTGGACATAATGTTCATGGTCGACGTTGACGATGTGCAGGCGGGGTTTAAACAGATCGAGCACGTCCTTCACGGTGTCGATCGGTATAGTGTTGTCCACATCCTGGAAATCAGTGAGTAACATGACATTTTTTGCAGACTGGGAGTGTGCGTCCGGCGGAACGATGATGACGGGGGCAATAGCTCTCTTGACGATGTTGAGGGTATTGCTGCCCATGAAGATCTGACCCAGGCGGGTGGCTCCGGTGATCCCCATGATGATCAGCTGGATATTGTTCTTAACTACATAATTTTCGAGGGTATCCAGGAACCGGTTGTTCTCCTCTGCCACACAGGATATCTTTGCACTGGTGATGCCGGCCAACTCTGTCTGGACGCTTCCCAGGGCCAGCTCGACGATGGCCTTCCTGCTGGCGTCCTCTTCGAGGTCTGTGCCGAGGGGGCTGCTGTCGGAACCGTATTCCAGGGCGTCAAACACATTATAAAGAATAACATGGGCGTCGGGCACTCCGTTGGCAATATGGGCAGCGTACCGGGCGGCATTTTTGGATGCGTCGGAAAAGTCAATCGGGACAATAAAATTATTCATATATGAGAGTTTGGTCTGTCGGAATAGTAAATATATACAATTGACAACTTTTTTTATGCCTGAAGGCACAAAAAAGTTGTTATTAACCAGTTTTCAACAAGGGAGGTCCGGGGGTGATCATTTTGGTAAAGATTACATATTTTAATGTAGGTTTGTCGCTCCGCGTAGGGAAAATGGTCATGTAATTAAATTTAAACACTGTGCGATTAAAGAGCCTTGAAATAAAGGGATTTAAGAGTTTTGCTGATAAGACCGTTATCAGCTTTGACGAGGGCATTACGGGCATTATCGGCCCGAATGGCTGTGGAAAGAGCAATATAATTGACAGTATACGCTGGGTGATAGGGGAGCAGAAGATCAGTCATCTGAGATCTGAAAACCTGGAGAGTTTGGTCTTTAACGGGAGCAAGACCCGTTCGGCATCGGGGCTTGCGGAAGTGAGCCTGACCTTTGAGAATACGAAGAATCTCCTGCCTACGGAATTCAGTACGGTTACGGTCACCCGCAAGTTTTATAAAAGCGGGGAGAGTGAATATCGCCTCAATGATGTATCCTGCCGGTTGAAAGATATCCAGAACCTTTTCATGGATACGGGTATCAGCACAGACAGCTACGCCATTATCGAGCTGGGGATGGTAGATGATATCATCAAGGATAAGGAGAACAGCCGTCGCCGCATGCTGGAACAGGCTGCGGGTATCACCATTTATAAAACCCGGAAGAAAGAAGCGCGGCAGAAGCTGGATGCCACCGAACAGGATCTGGCCCGTATCGAGGACCTCCTGTTTGAGATCAACAACCAACTGAAGAGCCTGGAGAACCAGGCGAAAAAAGCAGAGAAGTATTACGAGATCAAGAAGGAATACCGCGAGCTAAGCATTGAGCTGGCGAAAGCGGCCCTGGAAGGATTTAATCTTACTTACCGCGAGCTAAACGAACAATCCGACACCGAGACGGATAAAAAGATCCGGATGGAGGCGATGATCGCACAGGAGGAAGCCGAAGTCGAACAGCAAAAAGTCGGCTTTATCGAGAAGGAACGTGCGCTGCAGTCCATGCAACACACCTTCAATGATTTGCTGCAGTTGCTCCGGACAAAGGAAAATGAAAAGAACCTGGCTTCCCAGCGGCTGAATTTCCTGAAAGAAAAGGAAGGCTCTCTGCAGGAATTCCTGTTGAAAGGGGAGGGACAGCTGAAAGGTTTGGAAGAAAGCATTGTTTTTACCCGTCAGCAGGTAGGGGAAGAGGAGAATAAACTGTCGGGCTTGCAGGAGCAGCTGGAGTCTTTAAAGGATTCCGTGGACGAGACCCGGAAGGTGTTCGATGAAAAAAGGGTGACCGTCGATGCCCTGCGAAGGGAAAATGCACAGATACAGCGCGACCAGTTTGAGGCGGAAAAGAAGGTAGCAGTGGCAGATACGTCGATCCAGAACCTGCAGCGGGGTATCCGCCAGCTGGAAGAGGATCGGACGGTCCGCAGCAGCCAGCTCAGGCAATTGGAAGAAGAGCGTTTGCTGAAAGAGCAGGAGCTGGAATCCAAGCAAGCCGGTTTGCGCCAGCTGCAGGATCACCAGGAGCGTACCAAAGAAGCTATCCTTCAGGCCCAGGGGCAGATGGAAGCGCTGCGGCAGCAACTGGCGGACGAAAGCCGGAAGCTGGATGCAAAGAAAAATGAGCATGACCTGCTCAAGAGCCTCGTCGATTCGATGGAAGGGTATCCGGAGAGCATTAAATTCCTCCACAACAACAAGGGCTGGAATCATGAAGCGCCGATCCTTTCCGATATCATTTATGTAAAGGAAGAGTTTAGGGCAGCAGTGGAGAATGTGCTGGAACCTTACCTGAACTATTATGTGGTTAATAACTTACAGGAGGGCATGCAGGCCGTACACCTGCTGGATGATAATAAGAAAGGCAAGGCCAATTTCTTTTTGCTGGATAAAATAAGCGATGGGGTTGTCTCTCCAGGGCATGCGACGGAAGGGCTGGTCCCGGCCATGAACGTTATCGAAGTAGACGAGACCTACCGGAAGCTGGCTGAGCACCTGCTGGGGAATGTCTTTATTGCGGAAAACGAGCAGGCGATGGAAAACAGCAACGGAGCCGTCGTGCTGGAGAAAAGCGGTAAATATGTAAAAGGAAAATATTCATTGACCGGGGGCAGCGTCGGTCTCTTCGAAGGAAAGAAGATCGGCCGGGCTAAGAACCTGGAGAAATTGCAGAAAGAGATCGGCCAGCTTCAGACCACGGTCGGCGACCTGAAGACGGCCATACAGGAAAAACACAACGAAGTAATCGGATATAACGAGCAATTGAAAGAGCAGGCTATCCGTCAAACGCAGGACGATATCAACCGCCTGACGAACTTTGTCTTCTCCCTTCAAAATAAGGTAGAGAATCTTCACTCACAGCAGGATTCCTCCCAGGGCCGGCTGGAGGAATTACAGCTCAACCTGGAAGAAACGATTGCCGGCATCGAAGATACCCGCAATGCCTGGGTCGAGCTGGTAAGGATCGTCGCGGAGCTGAAGGAGAAGTCGCAGCTGGCGGAAGAAGACTACCGGTCGGCCGAGCTGGCTTATAGTAATAGCTCTGCAGGGTATAACGAATTCAATCTGCAGGTGACTCGTCAGCATAGCCGGATCAATGGCCTGAAGCAGGAACTGGATTTCAAGAGCAAGCAGCTGACCGACCTGCACAATCAGATCGAAGCCAATGCTTCTCAACTGAAGCAAACCAATGAGAGCATAAGCGAGAGCGAAGATCTGTTGGGTAACTCGGAAGGCGCGCTGCTGGAATTGCTGCATAAGAAAGAAGAAGAGGAGAAGAAATTGAATGAAGCCGACCAGGCCTATTATAACCTGCGCAATGTCCTGGGCGAGCGGGAAAGCGAACTGCGGCATAAGGTGAAGGAGAAAGAGATGCTGGAGCAGCAACTGAGCGGCATCAAGGACCGGCTGAATGAGCTGAAGCTGCAGCTGGCGGGGATGAAAGAGCGCCTGAATGTAGAGTTCCGGATCAACCTGGATGATATTATCGATCAGCCCCGTACGGGTGAAACGCCGGTCGAAGAGCTACAGGAGAAAGCCGACAAGATGAAGAAACGGTTGGAGAATCTGGGTGAGGTGAATCCAACGGCGATAGAGGCGTTCACGGAAATGAAAAAACGGTATGAATTTATCCTGGAGCAGAAGAACGACCTGGTGAGCGCAAAAGACAGCCTTTTACAGACGATACAGGAAGTAGAGGCTACTGCGAACCAGCAGTTCCTGGATACGTTTAACCGCGTACGGGAGAATTTTCAGCGGGTATTCAAGTCTTTGTTTACGGAAGAAGATACGGCGGATATGGTCCTGGAGAATCCGGAGAACCTGGCAGAGACCGGCATCGATATTGTCGCCAAGCCCAAAGGAAAACGTCCTTCGTCTATCAGTCAGCTCAGCGGTGGAGAGAAGACGCTGACGGCAACGGCCTTGCTATTTTCTATCTACCTGATCAAACCGGCGCCTTTCTGTATTTTGGATGAGGTGGATGCTCCGCTGGATGATGCCAATGTCGGCAAGTTTACCAATATGATCCGTCAGTTCAGCGAGAATTCGCAGTTTATCATTGTTACCCACAATAAAATGACGATGAGCACGGTGGACGTGATCTATGGGGTGACGATGCAGGAGCCTGGCGTCAGTAAGCTGGTGCCGGTGGATTTCAGGGGACTGAATTAAAAGACCAGCATTGCGACGCGGCCGCCGGAACCGGCGAGGAAGACGGTTTTTCCCTTTTTAGCCAGGCGACAGACATGGAAGCCTGAAGCAGAGATGAGCCGCCAGTTCATACCATCGTCATTGGAAATATCTACGCCGGAAGTGCCGCAGGAGAGAATGTTTTTGTCACCGATGTATTCCACGCAGCCCCGGTAGCCATGGGGAGGAGTTGTGGGACGTATCCAAGTGGTACCGCCGTCCAATGTCAGAAAACAGTTGCTATCCTGTAAGGTATCTTTCGCAAAGTCGCCGCCTGTAATTATGAAAGTATGAGGGTTTTTTACGGCAATAGAATTTGCGCCGGTGCTGGCAGCGCCCTGAAGCAGGGGTAGCTCGATGGCCTTGTCACGGATGAAGAGTCGTGAGCGGAGAGGGCCGCCGCTGACAAAACAGGCTTCTTTTCTATCGAGGGGGCGGACGTTGGTGCCACTGGTTGCGAAACAGCCTTCGGCGGAATCGGCTTTCGGCCGTTCCATGAAAGGGATATCGTGCCAGCTGTTGCCGCCATCGAAGGTCCTTGTTATAAAAAAACGTCCGTCTATCGGGTCACCGACTATGATACCGCTGTCGTGATTCCAGAACTCCATAGCGTCCATAAACATTCCCCTTGTTTTATTTTCATAGACGAGCTTCCAGGTCCTGCCACCATCTGTAGTCTTCAGTATATCGGCGGGTTCGGCGATGGCCATAATGACCGCTGTATTTTCATCAAAAGCTTCGATGTCGCGAAAATCCCTTTTTTCATAACCGGGGACGGTAATCCAGTTCCAGGTTTTTCCGCCGTCTATGGACCTGCCTACGGCGCCGCCACTACCGCTGACCCATACTACCTTATCATTGACTGCGCTAAGGCCACGGAGGGAGACGCTGGGGCCGGTGGTCAGTATCCGGATGGATGCAGTGAGGGTGTCAGAGGCGGCCTGCACTTGTTGGGCAATGGCCCCGGGTGCAAATGGGGTAAAAAAGCAACATATTAGCAGTATATGGCTGCAAGTACGGGCAAAACTGCCGGGGTCAGCCGCCTTGATAAGGGGATGTTTCATACCTGAAAAATAGCACAATATTGGTATCCATGAAGCTATGTTTAAAGGATTAATTAGTGTGTTTGGTTTGTTTACTCCGTTGTGTATGTGGGCGCAGACCCCGAAAGATATGCTTGTTGCTCCGGCCGAATCGACGGTTAAGGATACAGCGGGACAGCGGGACCTTATTGGAATATTTCTCAATGTCACGAAGATACGGATCCATCATCCCCGTCAGGAGGAGGGGCGGCGGGTTTATTATACGGTGCTGCCTCTCAGTACGTCTGTTCCCGGTGGTGGTAATGCCCTGATCACGTCTACCAATGCTGGTTTTTACCTGGGCGACCGGAAAGAAACTTATTTGTCCACCGTTACTTTTTCACCCGGTTTTAATTTTCGCGGGCAGTTGAACTTCCCTTTCCGGGCCAATATCTGGTCGGCCAGCAACAAGTGGAATTACCAGGGGGATACGCGGTTTTCTATTTATCCGCAGTTTACCTGGGGGTTAGGCGGCAAGCAGCCGGAGAATGACAAGATATTGGTGCGATATAGCTACCTGCGTTTTTATGGAAGTGTTTTGAAACGGATAACGCCTTATTTGCTGTTCGGTCCCGGTCTTGACATCGATTATAATATTCATATCCGCCCGGACATCGATTCGATAAGTATTCCGCAATTCACAAAATACAACTATGGAACAGCGAATCATTCGAATTCTTTTTCTCAGGGTTTTACGCTAAACCTGTTGTTAGATACGCGATATAACGCTTTCAATCCCCTTCCCGGCACTTATTTGAATGTGATATACCGGCTAAATCTCAGGGTGCTGGGTAGTAATACGGACTGGAATTCGTTTTACATCGATGCCCGAAAATATATTGCCTTTAGTGAAAAGGGACAAAATATGCTGGGCATCTGGAGTTATTTCTGGACTACGAACTTTAGCAATGCGCCTTACTTCAACCTGCCGGCCATCGGCACAGAGCCTTATCAGCGTAGTGGAAGGGGGTTTTATCCTATGCGGTATATGGGGAAGTCCCTGTTTTACCTGGAAACGGAATACCGGCGGGATATTACACAGGATGGACTCTTCGGGTTTGTGGTATTTACTAATCTAAATACCGTGACGGAGCCGGCATCACATGAGTTTGCTTATCTGCACCCGGCTGGTGGGGGAGGGCTGCGGATAAAGTTTAATAAACATTCGGGGTCGAATATCGGGATCGATTATGGGATGAGCAAGGGGTATCATTCTATTTACGTCAATTTGGGGGAGACGTTTTAATTAACTAATTTTTACTTTGACCTTTGCTGCGATTTTGGCGGCTAGGTTGCGAAAGTCATCATAACTTTTATTTACTGCTTGCACATGGGCCCCGATTGCACCATCGGCGGGTTTTAACAGGAAGATGGGTTTCCTTGCTTCCATTGCCATTGGCATTAAACTATGGTAATGTTTAAGCAGGGCCAAGCAGTATTTGTCATCCTCGACATTATCAAAATCCTTTAAAGGTTCGTTGGAAATCGATTTTCTATATTCATCGGGAATTCTATTTGCCCATTTTAGATAAGATTTAACTGGCCTTCCTTCTTTGATGCCATGTTGCATAACAACATATCCGATTGGATGCATATCTCCTTTGGGGAGATCTCTTTTAATTGCATCCGGGGCACTTAATACTCTAACTGACCAATCTCTTCGCCAATTTTTTAATGCCGGACCAAGATTGATCAAGCCCTGTAAAGAAAATAAATCAGCACCCATCGGTATTACAACGCAATCTGTAGAAATCAAAGCACATCTATTCAATGCGCCAAGGTTGGGTCCGACGTCAAACAGAACAATATCAGCATTTTGCTCTTCTCCCGCCATTTTTGCAATGCGGAAAAATGCGGTAACTACTTTAAATGATCTGGTTTGAGTGCTTATATTACTATTTAGACATCCATTCCACTGCAAACTTAATTCATCTTCAATCCCTGACAAGCCAAGATTTCCGGCTAAGAGGTGGAGATTATCGTTTATTTTTTCTAAAAAAGGCTGTCTTATATCACCGGTTCCTTCCAAAAGTGGTTTCATTGCATCTAGTAAAGTACCTTCATTTTCTTCGTCCCAAATTTCCTGGATACGATCATCGGTTAAAAACATAGATGTAAGGTTTGACTGAGGGTCCAGATCAACCACTATGACCTTTTTCCCGAGTTCCGCGAACATGTATGCCAAATGATATACCAAAGTTGTTTTACCAACTCCTCCCTTATTATTGAAAAAGGAAATTATTTTCATTTAATTATAGATGATTGCCAGGAAATAATTCTGCTGATTGTAAACAAAATTCGGGTCAGGATTCCCATTTTTCTTTAACAAAGAAGTAGCCCGGATAATTCCCCTGCTGAAGCGATTGACATATCCAAGATTTTTCAAGGCTTCTGCAAGTATAGGATTTCGATAGTCATTCTGGTTTGGAAAGTTATCCGGTGTGGCTGTTCCATATAACCCGCCTGGGTTTTGTATTTCAATCCTGTTCTCGAACTGATAGAATCTTATTGGAGCATTTGATTGATAATCTTTATGCATTATGGCATTTAGAAGTAGCTCTCTAATGGCAAGAATTGGATAATCTGCCTTTATTTCCTCTTTAAGGGAAGACACAGCGACAGGCTTTTCACTAATAATTATTTTTAAAAAATCATCCAGTTGAGCAAGTACAGAAACCAGATCGCCTGAAAATTTCTTTTCCAATATTGGATCGTCTTCTAACCCCTTTCCATTAAATTTTACATATTGAATATATGCTCCAGGAATAAAAAATTCAACATTATTCGAAAAAAGGATCAATCCGCCATAGCTTGGACAATCTTTTGCCAGATCAAAAAAGCCCAACGATGACAATTGAATTTTTGGGTCACGATGGTTTTCTTCTAATATTTCCCTTGCCACAGCCTGAGGTAAATAAGAAATTCTGAATATTTCTGTGTCAATATCTTTTATTGAACTACCCTGGCAGGGAAGCCCATCGAAAGTTTTAGCTAATGCGGCTCTTTTTTCATTTAATCTTCTTTCGTCACCTTCGTTGGCAATGCCTTTTCTCGGGCCAATCCGTATATAAATTCTTCCTTTATATTTCACAGGAGGAGAAACACTTGGAAAAACTTCTAAAACGGCTATCTCGCCTTCAGGCAAGACAAATTTATGCATATCATAGGAAGGGACGGGGAGAATATTACCGTCAGACCTATATGCTCCCCATCTTTGCATATCTCTATCCTCAAGAGTTAGTCCTGCGATTTTGCCATCATCAGTAACTCCTATAAGGAAATATCCTGGTGCAGCATGATTAGGAAGATCATTCGAGAAAGCACAAATTGCCTCGCAGAACTTATCGACCCTGTCAAGTGTGATTGTTCTTTCGATCCGATCACTTTCCAAATCAGAAATCAGTTTTCTTAGCTGGGTTTCCTCTATCATTTTGGTAAATATAACAAAGTTAAGAGATACACCTCTTTTGTGGCGCTAAAAAGCTGCCCGATCAAAGTTTAGGACAGCTTTTTAATACGTTAGTGGTTTTTTGGACTATGCGATGGTGATGTCCTTGTCCAGGTAAACGTCCTGGATAGCCTGGATCATTTCCACGCCTTCTTTGAAGGGGCGCTGGAAGGCTTTGCGGCCGAGGATGAGGCCCATGCCACCGGCGCGTTTGTTGACGACGGCTGTGAAGACGGCGTCTTTCAGGTCGGACTCGCCCTTGCTTTCTCCGCCGCTGTTGATGAGGCCTACGCGACCGTTGTAACAATTGATGACCTGGTAGCGGGTGAGGTCGATGGGGTGGTTATCGGGATGGGTCAGTTTGGAATAGACCAGCGGAGAAGTCTTACCGTGTTTGGTAGCGAGGTAACCGCCGTTGTTGGTGGGTAGTTTCTGTTTGATGATATCTGCCCGGAGGGCAACGCCAAGGTGGTTAGCCTGGCCGGTGAGGTCGGCGGAGGTGTGATAATCGACGCCATCGACCTTAAAGCCGGCATTGCGGGTATAACACCAGAGGATGGTAGCCATGCCCATTTCGTGGGCGACCTCAAAAGCTTCAGCAATTTCTTTCAGCTGGCGGTCGCTTTCTGCGCTGCCCCAGTAGACGGTGGCGCCAACGGCGACAGCTCCCATGTTCCAGGCGGTTTTGACGGAGCCGAACAGGGTCTGGTCATAGCGATTGGGGAGACTGAGGAATTCGTTGTGATTGATCTTGACGATGAAAGGAATGCGGTGCGCATATTTGCGGCTCATGATGTCCAGGACGCCGAAAGTAGATGCGACGGCATTACAACCGGCTTCAACGGCCAGCCTGATGATATTTTCCGGATCGAAATACATGGGGTTGGGGGCGAAGGAGGCGCCGCCGCTGTGTTCGATGCCCTGGTCTACCGGGAAGATGGAAAGATACCCGGTGTCGGAAAGTCTTCCATGACTGATCAGGGTCTGCAGGCTTCTCAATACATGGTTGCTGCGACCGGAGTTGATCCATATTTCTTCTACGTGATTCGGGGAGGGGACTGCACTGAGCGTGGACTTATCAAGGACGGGCTTGTGATCCAAAAGAAAGGACGCTTTATCGCCGAGCAGGTCGAGAATTTTCTTAGACGCCATGATTGTGACTTTTTATTGTATTGCAATTTACCCCTCCCGGGTCAAAAAAGACGCGGTGGGCGCGAGATTAAACAATTATTAATCTTTTTTTATAGGCGGCCCGGTAAATTGTGTGAATGCTTATGAAACAGGTATTTTCTACGATTGTTTGTTTTTTTGTTTTGTTTATTACGAATGGGAAGACCCGGGGGCAAGGGCGGATCGATACGGCCGGCCCATCAAAATACGACCATGCTGAATGGCAGGACCCATTGGTCTTCGGCATTAACAAGCTGCCGCCGCGTAATCCGGCCTGGCCTAACCCGGATGCGGAATCCGGATGGAAAAGCGATTATGAACATTCCCCCTGGCTGCAATCGCTGGACGGCTCGTGGTCCTTTCACTGGTCGCCTGATCCGGACAGCCGCCCGGACAGCTTTTATCAACCTGGTTTTGACGTCTCTGGGTGGAAATCCATTCCGGTGCCTTCGTGTTGGGAGCTACAAGGTTATGGAACGCCTATCTATACCAATTCCACTTATCCGTTTAAAGTCGATGTTCCCCGCGTTCTAAGCACTCCACCCGAAAAATATACCTCCTTTAAGGAGCGGGACCCGGTAGGTTCCTACCGGAGGGTTTTTACCCTGCCGCCGGGCTGGAAGGGCGGGCATACAATCTTGCATTTTGCAGGAGTGGGGTCGGCCATGTATGTCTGGGTAAACGGGAAAAAAGTGGGCTACAGCGAGAATTCCCGGCTGCCTGCCGAGTTTGATATCACTCCTTTTCTCCGGCCGGGTGAAAACCTGCTGGCCGTTGAAGTATACCGGTATTCCGACGGCTCCTACCTGGAAGACCAGGATATGTGGCGGCTAAGCGGTATTTTCCGGGACGTTTTTCTTTATCACACACCTGATGTCACGCTTTGGGATTTTTATACCGATGCTGTCCTGGATGCACATTATGAGAATGCGCAGATAAGGGTATTTTACCGGGTGCGGAACTCGTTGCCCGAAAGCCTGTCAGGGTTGCGAATCCGGGTCAGCTTACGGGATCCGGAAGGGCGATCGGCAGGGCAGAAGGCGGCGGCATCGCCGCTGCTGTTAGAAGAAGCTGTTCCTGCTGTCGTGACCGGTGTTAACGGAGAAGATACAACGAAGGTAGCAGGGCTATCTCATCCGCAGCTGTGGACGCCGGAGAATCCCAACCTATATAGTGTACTGGTGGAGCTGGTGCGGAATGGAAATGTCATCGAAACCAGGCGTGCCGATCTGGGTTTCAGGAAAGTGGAGATGCGTGACAAGCAGTTTTTTGTCAATGGCCGTTCGATAAAGATCAAAGGCATTAACCGGCATGAGGCCGACCCGGAGACCGGTTATACTCCAGTGCCCGCCCGGATGAAGCAGGACCTGCAGCTCATCAAGCAGGCTAATTTCAACTTTATCCGGACCTCGCATTATCCCAATGACCCCCGCTGGTACGAGTTATGTGACCGCTATGGGGTTTTTATCATGGACGAGAATAATCTTGAAACCCATGGCATCAGCTACCACAGGAGAATCCTGCCGGGCGACAAGCCGGAATGGGAGCCCGCGGTTGTCGATCGAATGCGCCGTACCGTCATAAGAGACCGCAGCCATGCCTGCGTCGTCATGTGGTCGCTGGGCAACGAGGCGGGTTATGGAAATGCATTTATGAAGATGCGGGATGCGACGAGGATAGCCGATCCGCAACTGCGGCCTATCCATTATGCGGATATGAATCTTGCAGCGGATATGGACAGCCAGACCTATCCTACCACCGCCTGGCTGCTGCAACATGTGGCCGGCAAGGCTATCCGAAAGGGCGAACATGGGGAGACCGGGTCACCGGAGCAGCATGGTCCGTATCCGTCGGGTAAGGCCTTTGTGGCTAACGAATATGCTCATGCGCAAGCAAACAGCCTGGGTAATTTTCAGGATTACTGGGATGTATATGAAAAATATCCCATGCTGCTGGGTGGATTTATATGGGAGTGGAGCGATCAGGCGCTGTATAAGACCGATTCGAATGCGCGAAGGGTATTCGCATATGGCGGCGACTTCGGAGATTATCCCAATGATGGCAAGTCTTGCCTGAAGGGGATGGTGTCTTCCGACCGCATACCCCGTCCGCATTATTATGAAGCAAAAAAAGTCCAGCAATATATAAAGGTATATCCCGAACGTATAAGCGAAGGGTATGTCAGGATACAGAATAACTATAGCTTTACTTCTCTCGATTCATTTGAGGCGCAGTGGCAACTGGAAGAGAATGGCGTTGTTATCCGGCAGGGCAGGCTGGAAGGATTGAAGGGAGAACCGGGCAGTGTGGCAGTTGTTAGTGTACCTTTTGGGAAGATCAAACGGGTGAAGGGAGCAGAGTATTTTCTTGTTTTGCAATTTCGCCTGCGAAAGAGCACCCTGTGGGCTGATGCGGGATTTGTGGTTGCTTATGAGCAGCTGGTTATTCCGGGAGGGGCTGAGGCAGCAGAAGGGGTGAACAGAATGGAACGGGTGGACGGAGTAGAATGGACGAGGTCGGGTGAGGACTGGACTGCTTCGGCGGGCGGGACGATTGCGCGGGTGGATGGCCATTCAGGGCTGCTCAAGTCGTTGGTGGTGGCAGGCGTGGAATACCTGTCCGGTCCTGTCCGGCCGAATTTCTGGCGGGCGCCACTGGACAATGACATTGGCTGGAAGACGCCGGTGAATATGGCTCCCTGGAAGGATGCGGGCAGCCGGGCCGAACTCCAACAGTTGCAAATGGAGGCCACTGCGAATGACGGGCGATCGGTGGCTGGCAGCGGTAAACAGCTGGTGGCCGATTTGCGTCTGCCGGTGGAAGCGGCCACCTTGCAACTAAGCTACCGGCTGCTGCAGGATGGGCGGATAAACGTTGGACTCAAGCTGGATGTGGGCAAGGCGACGCCGGAATTGCCCCGGATAGGCCTGCAGTTTGCTGTTCCTGCGGATTTGAGACAGGTGAGATGGTATGGCCGCGGGCCCCAGGAAACTTACCTGGACAGAAAAACCGGAGCACTGGTGGGAGTATTTCAATCAACCGTAGATGACTGGATAACGCCCTATGTGCGTCCACAGGAAAATGCCAACCGGACCGATATTCGTTGGGTGGAGCTGACGGGTGTGAGCGCAGGAAGCTATGGCAGGAGGGAGGCTGGTTCCGGCGGTAAGCGCGGATTGCGTATCCAGGCGGATAACCGGCTGATAAATATCAGCGCCTGGCCTTATTCAGCAAATGACCTGGAAACGGCCACTCACAATGAGCAGCTGCCCCGCAGGGATTTTGTCACGGTCAATGTGGATGGATGGCAGATGGGAGTAGGCGGCGATATCAGCTGGGGGTTGCCGGTTCATGATGAATACCGGCTGCTGGCGAAAGGTGTTTACGAATATTCCTTTTATATGGGGCAGATGAGGTGACGATTATTGTAAAGGGTCTGGCGCCTGTTAGCGGCCAGACCCTTTTTTTTATAGAAGAAATTAAGCGTTGCGGTTGATGCAATTGAGGTCTTCAAAAGCTATTTCGAGGCGTTTGCTAAAGCTTTCTTCGCCTTTCCGCAGCCATACCCGGGGGTCATAGTATTTTTTGTTGGGCTTGGCTGGTCCTTCGGGGTTGCCGAGCTGGCCCTGGAGATATCCTTCATTCTTTTTATAATACTGCTGGATACCCTCCCAGAAGGCCCATTGCAGGTCGGTGTCGATGTTCATTTTGATGGCGCCGTAGCCGATGGCTTCCCTGATCTGGTGCTGGGGGCTGCCGCTGCCGCCGTGGAAGACGAAATAGACGGGCTTGGGACCTGTCTTAAAGGTTTTCTCGATATAGTCCTGGCTGTTTTTGAGAATGATAGGGCGCAGCTCTACGTTACCGGGACTGTATACGCCGTGTACGTTGCCAAAAGCGGCAGCTACGCCGAAAAGTTTTCCAACCTTGCTCAGCTCGGTATATGCATGTGCCACGTCTTCCGGCTGGGTATATAATTTGTGATTTTCAACGCCGCTGTTGTCGACGCCGTCCTCTTCACCGCCTGTTACGCCCAGTTCGATCTCGATGGCCATGCCCAGGGGCTGCATCCGTTTGAAGAATTCGACGGAAGTATGGATGTTCTCTTCCAGGGGCTCTTCGGAGAGGTCGAGCATATGGGAGCTGAAGAGGGGTTGTTTCTTTTCTTTATAGAATTGTTCGCCGGCGTCGATGAGTCCGCTGATCCAGGGGAGCCATTTTTTGGCGGCGTGGTCTGTGTGCAGCACTACCGGAACTCCGTAGTATTTGGCGACATTATGGATGTGGAGAGCGCCGGAGATACCGCCGGAGATATTGCCCTGGAGCTGGTCGTTGGGCATGCCTTTTCCGGCGATGAACTGGGCGCCGCCGTTGGAAAACTGGATAATGACAGGGGAATTCACTTTAGCTGCAGTTTCGAGAACGGCGTTGATCGTGTTCGTTCCGATGGTGTTGACAGCGGGCAGGGCGAATTGGTTGTCTTTAGCGTCGTTGTATAAGGCTTCCAATTCTTCGCCGAACAGGACTCCTGCTTTGTATTTTTTCATGTTTACTGAGCTTTGAGGCCGCGAATATACGGCATGGGTCTCTAATCTTCGAATTTGCTCAGGTTTTTTTGAAGCAGGGTAAGGTTCTTCTGCAGGGTTTGTTTTAGCTGTCTTTTCACCACCTGGCCCATCGAGCGGCACTTAAGAAAGGTGGGGTTTTTAAAATAACCGGCCAGTTCGGTCTTCAGCTGGAGTAATTTTTCGGGGCTGGAGATAGCATGGTCCCGGGACATGATATTGAGCAGGTCCATCAGGCGGAATCGGGAGGATGCTACACGGAAGGCCATCATGGTCCTTTCTTCTGTCTGGTATTGTTCGATCGAGTCTTTATTCAGGTATTTGAGGCTGAGTTCGACGAGGGCCCTGTTCTCCTTGAAGAATTGGGGGATGTAGAGGTTTTTCCGGCCTTCATAGGATTGCTGGTCGAAGTCGATGGCGCGTATCCGGTATTGGTAATCTTCTATGTCGGGCGTAATGTCGATGACAAAATTATAGGAGCGCATGTCGCCCAGCAGACGGACAAAACAGCGTTCGTTGAATTTGACGAATTCTTTTGAAAAACGGATCTTGTTGGTTTGGGGGTCGTCGAGGAAGTTTTTGATAAACAGGTCGCCCGGGATACCGGGAATATGCTCTTCTACGAGCGTGTTATGATGCGTGAAATAGGTGATACGATTGGGAGACAGGAGGTGTTCCAGCTCCAGCCCGTATATACGCGAGGCATCGGCCTGTTTGATATAATAATGGTCGTAGTTGTCATTGAACTTATTGACGATGCGGATACGAAAGGGATGTGAATTGGCAAAACTGCAGAAGTCTATCCGGGAGACGTCCAGGTGTTTGGTATAACTGAGGTCGCCTTCTGTCTTCAGGATGGCATACATCTGAACGAGTCCTTCGCGGATGAAGTCCCAATGACGCATGTCATACAGGGCTGTTTCCCATAAAGTGTCCTGTCGATTTTTATCCAGCAGGGGGACGGAATAGGTGATATGTTGCAGCAGGTCGCGGTAAGAGACCGGAAGCTTTACTTCCCGGCCATGGTTTTTCAGGTAATTGCGTAAAGGTTCGGTGACGGGGAAAATGGGCTTTTTCCGGGAAGGTTGGTTGGACTCGCCGGGGGAAAAAGAAAGCTGGTCGCTGAATTCCATAAATCAAAGGTCGGACTTTTGGGCTTAATTCCTTCGATGAAGGCCTCCTGCTAAATTTACGATGCTCTAATCAGGTATTTAGCAGGAGGGGCTTGGTGAAAGCAGGGTTTGGTTCAATAGGATTGGACTGCTTTTCATGGTTTCTGTTCGGACGTTGGATTTCGCGAAGAATACGTTTTAGTCTTTAAGGGCAAAAATCGTTTATCGTTAGCGCCAGGCTGACCCGGGGTCAGTTTTTGAAAAATAGAAGTTGACTGATATTGGATCGAAATTTCTTAGGTATTGGTTTTACGGTTTTTGAACGGATATCAGGATTTTGGCTTTTGGTTTTTCTTTGGATATCGGGTGATTGATAATTCAATTATCAATCAACTTCTATATCAAAAATAAATTGTTAAAGTTTATAAATCAATAGAGGTTTTGCTTTATTTAACGGTCGCAGTTTTTACTAACACTTTCGTAATCATTGCATAAAGTATTAGTGAAAGCACTTGTTTGTGTCATCGTAAAATTACGATGCTGGCGCGGATAGGTGCGCGGGCTAGGCTCCAAGTGCTTGAATTACATCATATTTAGTTACAATGTGGTAGTTGCCGCTTTCATCTCTGCCCAGTACGGCTCCGTTTTCGCGGGTAATCAGGGTGCTAAGTCTTTCGAGGGGGGTGTCGAAGGCGACAACGGGATAGGTCTTTTCGAGTACTTCCCCTATCTTTTTGTTTTTGATATCGGTACCGTTGCTCATCATGCGGGAGAAGAGTCCGCTTTCGCTGATGGCGCCGACGACTTCTCCGTCTTTTAGCACCGGAAGGTTTTCGATGTTGTATTTCTGCATGAGCTCGAAGGCTTGGGCGACGGTCTGGTCGGGCCCTGCTGTAATGAGGCGTTTGGCGCCGCGGCCGGCGATGATGTCTTTAAAGGTTTTGACGTCGAGGAAACCGCGTTCCATCATCCATTGGTCGTTGTATATTTTACCTACATAACGGCTGCCGTGATCGTGCAGGATGACGACGACCAGGTCGTCTTTTTTCAACAGGTCTTTTAGCTGAAGGAGTCCCTGGATAGCGGTGCCGGCGCTGTAACCGCAGAATAGTCCCTCTTCGCGGGCAATGCGGCGGGCCATGATGGCGGCGTCTTTGTCGGTCACTTGTTCGAAGACGTCTATGTATTTCATGTCATAGTTCTGGGGTACAAAATCTTCCCCGATGCCTTCGGTGATATAGGGGTGCACTTCTTTCATGTCGATCTCCCCGGTGCGGAAGTATTTAGTCAGCAGGGAGCCAAAGGGATCCATGGCCCAGACCTGAATGTCAGGGTTTTTCTCTTTCAGGAACATGGCGGTACCGGTGACGGTGCCGCCGGTGCCGGTTGCTACGACCAGGTGGGTTATTTTTCCGCCGGTCTGTTCCCATATTTCGGGGCCGGTGGTTTCGTAATGGGCAAGGCGGTTGGCCAGATTGTCGTATTGGTTGGCATAAAAAGAGTTGGGGACTTCTTTGGCAAGGCGGCGGGAGACGGAGTAATAGGAGCGTGGGTCGTCTGGTTCGACATTAGTCGGACAGACTATGACCTCAGCGCCCAGCGCCTTCAGGATATCCATTTTTTCTTTAGACTGTTTGTCGGTTGTCGCAAAGATGCATTTATACCCTTTGACGACAGCGGCGAGGGCGAGTCCCATCCCGGTGTTACCGGAAGTGCCTTCGATGATGGTGCCGCCGGGCTTCAGTTTTCCTTCCTGTTCGGCCACTTCCACCATTTTCAGCGCCATGCGGTCTTTGGCCGAATTGCCGGGGTTGAAGTATTCTACTTTAGCCAGGACGGTGCAGGGGAGGTCTTTGGTCAGTCGGTTAAGGCGGATGAGGGGAGTATGTCCAATCGTCTCCAAAATATTGTTCTTGATATCCATAATTAAAATGACTTATAGCGCAAAATTAACTGAAAGGTTTAAGTATGATTTTATTATTTTGTAGCTTATGAAACATATCAAATTTCCCTTTATCCTGGCTGTCCTCTGTTGTTTTTCAGCTGCCTGTAAAAAATCGGACACCAATAATATTCCCAACAGCGCAATTACTATTCAGGGTTTTCTTCTCACAGACTATAATGGCAATTTTTTGAGCTGGCATGGGCAGCCGGATAGCGACTGGCTTTTCAGGTCAAACCTATCATCTGCAGAAATGAACCTGTTTAACTTTGATACCGGGCTTTCGCTGGATAATACGGTTCTAACAACCCTCCCCAACAATGTCGCTGTTTATCCGAACCCTGCGGGACCTGTACAGATGTACGCATTTAGTTGTAAAGATTCCAATGTGATCAAGCTGGTCATTGTGGATTCCAATTTGCGCGTCCTGACAAAAACTGCATTGAAATGGGGATCGGGAAGTCAGGGTGGCTCTAAGCCTGTTCAAATAAACTTAAACGACAGGGCAATATTCCCCAACCGCTCGTCCTGCAGGGCCTATTTCAGCTATTCCGCCAAGGATCATCCGGATTATAAAGTTGGTTATGGCGATGTCCGGATATGTGACGGAACGTCAGTATCGGGTTGTTTTTAAATATTTATTGACAACGGGACTTTCTTTCTATTCATCCTTTACATTTGCTGCCCGATATTGGATCGAAGGGCAAAGAATGCCCTGTGGCCCGATTGGATATAAACTATGGAACCTATCTATATTCAGAAGATCGCCGAAAAGTTGAGCTTTAGTCTCAAACAGGTGAATAACATTTTCGATTTGCAGGCGGAAGGAGCAACTATTCCCTTTATGGCCCGTTACCGTAAGGAGGCTACCGGGAATATGGACGAGGTGCAGATCAATGACGTGGTAGAGCAGATAAAATACTTCACGGAACTTGACAAGCGAAAAGAGACCGTTCTCAAAACGATCGAAGGGCTTGGGAAACTGACTCCCGGGCTGAAGGACCGGATTGAAAATTGTTATGATGCGACGGTGCTCGAAGATATTTACCTGCCGTATAAGCCCAAGCGGAAAACGCGGGCTACTACGGCCATCGAAAAAGGGCTGGAGCCGTTGGCGAAGCTACTCTTCGAACAGGGCGCGGGTGATCCGGGTGAAGAGGCGGCTAAATTTGTGAATGAGCAGGTGAAGGATCAAAAAGAAGCGTTACAGGGGGCAAGGGATATCATTGCGGAATGGATAGCGGAAAATGAGCAGGCCCGGAATAAAGTGCGGCAGCTATTCACGGAATCGGCATCCCTGAGCTCGAAAGTGCTGGCCAGTAAAAAGGACGAAGAGGAAGCACAGAAATACAGGGATTATTTTGAGTTCGCCGGGTCATTGGCTGACAGTCCTTCGCATAGGATACTGGCGATCCGCCGGGGTGAGAAGGAAGGTTATCTGATCATGGACCTTTCCATCGACAAACAGACGGCGGTGGATGATCTGGACAGGATATTTTTGAAGTCTTCGAATGCGGCGGCGGGAGAGGTGAAAAAGGCGATAGAGGACTCTTACGACCGGTTGTTAAAGTCTTCTATCGAAAATGAGTTTAGGTTATTAAGTAAAAACAAGGCGGATGAAGAGGCGATCCGGGTATTTGCCGAGAACCTTCGCCAGCTGTTGCTGGCTTCGCCATTGGGATCAAAACGGGTGTTGGCCCTGGATCCTGGTTTTCGTACGGGCTGTAAGGTTGTCTGCCTGGATGCACAGGGGAATTTCCTTCATAACAGCACTATCTATCCGCATCCGCCGCAGCACGACGCACAGGGCAGCATCGCGGAGCTGAAACACATGGTAGAGCGTTATGACATAGAAGCCATCGGTGTAGGGAATGGTACGGCCGGCCGTGAGACGGAGCAGCTGGTGAGGGGTATCGACTTTGGCAAAAGAGTCAGCATCTTTATGGTCAATGAGAGCGGGGCGTCGATATATTCTGCTTCAGAAGTGGCTCGTGAAGAATTCCCGAATGAGGACCTCACGGTACGTGGTTCGATAAGTATTGGCCGCCGGCTGCTGGACCCGTTGAGCGAGCTGGTGAAGATCGATCCCAAGTCCATTGGAGTGGGGCAGTATCAGCATGATGTAAATCAGAATAAACTGAAGGATGAGCTGGACAGGATAGTAGAGAGCTGTGTGAACCACGTGGGGGTGGATCTGAATACGGCCAGCAAGCATTTGCTGACCTATGTGTCGGGCCTCAGTGCTACCCTGGCAAAAAACATTGTTGATTACCGGGCTAAAAATGGAGCTTTCACCAGCCGGGACGAGCTAAAAAAAGTGAGCCTGATGGGCCCCAAGAGCTTTGAGCAGTGTGCGGGATTTTTGCGGATACGCGAGGGCGGCAATCCGCTGGACAATAGTGCGGTACATCCGGAGAGCTATCACGTGGTCGAATCGATGGCTTCGGACCTGAGCTGTTCGGTTGCTGACCTGATAAGCCAGGGTGATTTGCGCAAAAAGGTCGTTAAAAAGAAATATGTATCGGAGTCGGTGGGTGAGTTTACGATTGACGACATCCTGAAAGAATTGGAAAAACCAGGCCGTGATCCTCGTAACCAGATAGAAGAGTTCCGGTTCGAAGAAACGGTCAAGACCATGGAGGACTTAAAGCAGGGTATGACGGTGCCGGGTATCGTCACGAATATCACTGCTTTTGGCGTGTTTGTAGACATCGGGGTCAAACAGGATGGGCTGGTGCATATTTCCCAGCTGAGCAATACGTATGTATCGGATCCCAATACGGTGGTGAAGCTGCAACAGAAAGTAATGGTGACGGTGATGGAAGTGGATATCGCGCGGAAGCGGATATCGCTGTCGATGAAGGGGAATGCTCCGGTCAAGGGGCAAGGGGATGGGCAGCGGACTGGCGGGGCACAGGGAGGACGGCCCGGAGGTCCGGGAGGCAAGCCCGGATCGGGAGATAAGGCTGGATCGGGGAGTAAGGCTGGTGCGCTGGATCCTTTTCAGGCGAAGCTGATGGAGCTGAAGAAAAAGTTTAAGGATTAGTTATAAGGTCCGCAATGGTGACGCGCCGGAATGTTGGCTGATTAGGCCTGCTCTCCGGCGCGTTGTTTTTTTTGCTGCAGGTACATATCGAGCAGTATCCAGCTCATGACGACGATAATCATTATGAAGCCGACGACCCAGGTGCTGTTGAATATTTTTGCATAATTAAATTTATCAAGGCCGAGGTTGCTAACGGAGGGCAGCCGGATAGAGGGGGGTAAGGTGGAACTGCTGTTGCCGCCGCCGGACCATTTAAACTGTCCGAGACAGTATACCAACAGGCCGGTGATCATGGTCAGGAAAAAGGCGCCGATGCCGCGAATGATATTTTTATTGATATAGGTTTTTGTGGCCGGCGAGACGTGGTAGCGGCTGATCTCTTCCATGACATTTTTGGTAAAACGCATGGAGGGGGCTTCCAGTTCCGAGTCGACCAGTAGCTGGTGCATGTTTAGCAGTTCGCGATACTTCTCCTGCCACTCCCGGTTTTCGGCGATGAGGGCTTCGATCAACGACCTTTCGGCGGGGCTGCTGAGCCCATCGATATAGTCCCACAGACGATCTTCCATCGGATGCTCTGTATTCATAGTTAAATTATTAATTGTGTAGCTCACGTACTTCATGACCAAAATGTTTTTCCATCTTTTCCTTCAGGCGGTTGCGGGCACGGTGTAATTTGACTTTTACGGTGTTGGGTTCCAGGCCCATGATCCGGCCTATTTCTTCCAGCGACTGTTCTCCCTTATAAAAGAGCGTGATCAACTGGCTGTCATTGGGGCTAAGGAGGCGGATGGCCTGACCTACCATGGCGTGCCTGGACTTTTGTTCGATCGAATTGGCTTTGAACCCCGATTCCCTGTTTTCCAACTGGAGGAAAGTCCTTTCGTTGTCGATCGAGATGGTGTCCAGTTTTTTCTTTCGAAGAAAGGTAATGCAAGTGGTCCGGACGACGGTATACAACCAGGTACTGAACTTGGATTCACCACGGAAATCTGACAGGGACCGATAGGCTTTTACGAACACGTCCTGGCTGATCTCTTCGGCATCTTCCCGGTTGTCCGTAAAACGGTGAACCAGGGTGAATACATATTGCTGATAGCGTTCGACCAAGATCGCGAAAATAGCCTGTTCTCCTTGCAAAATTCTTTTAATAATCTCTGTATCAGTGAGTTCAGTGTGCATTACGCATAATAAGACTAAAGGTAGGCGGGGCAGGTTACAAGAAAGATACAAAAAAGGGCCCATAAATTTGCCCGGGGAAAATTTTGGGATCCGGGTGTAACCCGGGCATTCGGGGCGGAGTCTGAGGTTATGTAACAAGGATATCTGCTCTTTCTACAAATTTTTTAGAAAACTGTAACCCCGGGCTGACTGCAGTAGTCCGATGAAGGAGCGGAGGCCTGAATAATAAATTTTAAAAAAAACAATATGGATACTGCTCAATTAGGTGTTTTAATGGTGATACTTACGAGTCTGGGTATTTGCGCGTTGATATTTGGGATCCGGTATATGCGGAACAGGGAAAACATGGCTATGATCGAAAAAGGGCTTAATCCCAAAATCAAACCAACCCCAAGGCCTTATCTCAGCTTGAAATGGGGGCTTTTGTTAGTGGGCTCGGGATTAGGACTTTTTGTAGCCTATTTGCTTGATAATACCCTGCTTTACCGGATCGGACACGATCATGACGAAGTCAATGGCGCCAATGTGAGCATTTATTTTGCCCTGATCGCTATAGGTGGAGGTTTGGGATTGATCACGTCTTATCGCATCGAGAAGAAGGAGGTACTGGATAAGGAAAACTAAGGAGATTTTACCCACCTCTAAACGCTATAAACAATTATGGCCGGCTCGTGAAAGCCGGCCTTTTTATTGGGCTGAGTTGCGGCGGGCAGTATGATCTCTTTGGCAGGTGGCTGGACCTATGATCGACTATTTACTGGACCTATGATCGACTATTTATTTAGGACTTGCAGGGCTTTGGCTACCACGGGGTCGTAGGCATTGCTTACCTCATAATATCCTTCCGTGCGCCATATTTGCCTGGCTATCAGTGCTTTGATCCGATGTTGGAGGACCTCTTTGTCTTTGGCGGAGATATGCCGGAGGTTGACGGTATCCTTTTCGGCATAGGTAATCAGCGCATTCCAGAGGTGTTCGTCGTCATGAAAACCTGAGATATAGTCTGCCGGGCTCTTAAAGGCCTGGAAGACGGGTAAGTGTTGGATATACCAGGTATAAATAAACCGGCTCAGCGTGCCGTCCACGTAGAGAGAGGTAATGTTTCTGGACAGGGTGCTGGTGTCGAATCCGACGAAAATATCCGGAGTGATGCCTCCGCCGCCGAATACGGCCCTTTTTTCGGGGCCAAGCGTCTTGAAGGCGGAGCCGGAATGCCGGGTGGATGTATCGCCGTGGAGTACTTCCCCGTCGTGAAAGCGTTTGATGACCTCTTCATTATAATCGTCATGGCCCTTGTCATAGGGTTTTTGGATGCTACGTCCGGTGGGGGTATAATAGCGGGCGATGGTGAGGCGGAGGGCGGCTCCGTCGCTAAGCTGATATTGTTCTTGTACCAGGCCTTTGCCGAAGGTTCTTCTGCCGATGATGGAGGCGCGGTCCCAGTCCTGGAGGGCGCCGGTGAGCACTTCGCTGGCGGAGGCTGTTCCCTCGTCGGTAAGGAGGGCCAGCTTTCCTTTTTCGAACAGGCCATCGCGGCGGCAGCGGTATTCAACTTTTGGGGAGCGGGCGCCTACGGTGTAAACGATGAGCTTGTCGCCGTCGAGGAAGTCGTCGGCGATTTCGATGGATTCCGATAAAATGCCGCCGCCATTACCCCGAAGGTCCAGGATCAGCCGCTGCAGGCCGCGTCCCTGGAGCTGCATCAGGGCCTGGGCGAATTCCGCATGGGTGGTTTCTGAGAATTTATTGATCCGGATATAACCAATGTCCTTATTGATCATATAGGCGACGTCGACTGAGGGCAGGGGAATCATGCCCCGGGTGATCGTAACTTGCCGGGGAGGGCCTGTTTCGCCCGCACGCAGCAGGGAAACCGTTACTTTACTGGAACCGGGTCCCCGCAGCAGCTTGCGGATGCGGTCGTTGGTAACGCCATTGCCGGCTACCACGGAATCGTCTACTTTCACGAATTTGTCGCCTACTTTCAGGCCTGCTTTGTCGCTGGGGCCGCCGGTAAGGACGTTCATGACGTTGACCGTATCGTCGAATATCTGGAATTCGACCCCGATGCCTTCGAAATTACCCTGTAAATCTTCGTTCATTTCGGTGAGGTCAGCGGGTGGGATATAGACGGAGTGCGGGTCCAGGTGTGACAACATGCCTTCTATGGCGTCCTCGCCGAGGGTATCTGTCGACACGGGGTCTACGTATTTCATGGTTACCAGGTCCATCACTTCCTGTACGGGTGTCTGTTTGCGGGTTTTAAAAAATCCGGAGGGGCGGATATTTCCACGTAAACGGAAACCAATAAGCATCCCGACCATCATTACAATGGCGAACAACAAGGGTAGCCAGACTTGCAGTTTTTTCATTCGAAGTTTTAATAAGGCGCAAATTAAGGAATCATAATTTAAATTGCAGTCCAAAACCCGACTGTCCAACAGCTGGCTGTACTGTACGATGCTTTGCATCTGCCGGGGCCAATGTCGGGCCTTCGGCCACCGGACCTGTGGTCCGGTCTAAAGCACGGCTAATGAATATACTAATAGCAGACAGCGGTTCCACCAAATGTGAGTGGTGCTTACTTTATGACGGAAAGAAAAAGAAAGTGGATACGCAGGGAATCAGTCCTTATTTTCTGGATGCAGCCGGTATTGGGCAGGTGCTTAGCCAGGAGTTGCTGCCTTCGTTGAAGGGGCTGACGGTGGATGAGGTGTATTATTACGGGACGGGCAATGCTAACCCGGATAACCGGAAGATTGTGCAGAAGGCAATACGCGGTGTTTTTCCGGGCGCCGGAATCCATGTGACGCATGATCTGATGGGGGCAGCGCTGGCGCTGTGCGGGGATTCGAAAGGGGTTTCCTGCATTCTGGGCACAGGAAGCAATTCCTGTTATTTCGATGGGAAAAAAATTGTTAAAAATAGTCCGGGGCTGGGGTTTATACTGGGGGATGAAGGCAGCGGGGCTTATCTGGGTAAAAAAGTGCTACAGTATTATCTTTATAATACGTTTGACGAAGAGTTGCGGTATAAGTTTGATGCGAAATATGCGACGAATAATAAGGAGATTCTCGACTCGGTGTATAAGCAGCCGCTGCCCAACCGGTACCTGGCTTCTTTTACGCTGTTCCTGGTAGAGAACAGGGGGCACTATATGGTGGAGAATATCATCGAGGACGGTTTGAATGATTTTTTCTTCAATCATTTGTGTAAGTACCGGGAAAGCTGGAAATTGCCCATTCATTTTGTGGGTGGGGTAGCATATGGATTCAGGGACGTGGTAAAGGAACTGTGTAGTACATATGAGTTTGATCTGGGAAAAATACTGCAAAAACCGATGGACGGGCTCATTAAATATCACCAAAATAAATAAATAAGCAGCATGGCATTTGAGAAGGTCACGGAGGAAGAAAGTCCGTATCACGATCTGGAAAAGATGAGCACAAGGGAGATCCTCACCTACATCAACGAGGAAGACAAGACGGTTCCGGATGTAGTACGGGCGGTTATTCCGCAGATAGAGAAACTGGTTGTTGCCATCACGGATAAAATGCTGGCCGGCGGGAGATTGTTTTATATCGGCGCCGGCACCAGTGGCAGATTGGGGGTGTTGGATGCCAGCGAGATACCACCTACCTATGGTATGCCTTTTGATCTCATCATCGGGGTTATAGCGGGTGGGGAGACGGCCATTCGTAAACCGGTGGAAAATGCAGAGGATGATGCGCCGCGGGGTTGGCTTGATCTGGAGCAGTATGGGGTGTCGGACAAGGATCTTGTAGTAGGGGTGGCTGCCAGCGGGACTACGCCTTATGTGATAGGGGCGCTGGAAGAAAGCCGCAAGCGGGGAATAATTACCGGCTGTATCGTTTGCAATCCGGGCACGCCGGTAGCGGCCCATGCGGATTTCCCTATTGAAGTCGTCGTCGGGCCTGAGTTTGTAACGGGTAGTACGAGGATGAAAAGTGGAACAGCCCAGAAGCTGGTGCTGAATATGTTATCTACGACGGTGATGATCCGCATCGGGCGGGTAGAAGACAACAAAATGGTAAATATGCAACTGACCAACAGCAAATTGATCGACCGGGGCACGAAGATGGTGATGGAAGGCACGGGGTTAACGGATTACGAGCAGGCAAGAGAATTGCTTTTGCGACTCGGAAGCGTCAAAAAAGCGGTGGATTCAGTAAGCACAAATTGATCAACCTATGCACGAAATAGAACCTTTTTATAACTGGCGGCACATTTATACGAGTGAGGAGGACGAGCGATCGCCTTTTTACGGGAGGGTCTATTCAGAATTTGAGTTTACGCAGACGATATATAACTACTATATCCATCCGCAGTGGGATGATTTTGGTTCGCGGACCTTGTACCTGAAGGTATTGCTGGCTGATTATGACGAGCATTATGTGGTGGTCGAGCTGTTCGGGGAATGGAATGATGCGATAGAAAATGACATTATGTTCCTGAAGCGCGAAGTGACGGATAAGTTTTTTGAGTTTGGCATCATCAAGTTCATTTTAATTGCGGAGAATGTACTGAACTTTCACAGCGGGGATAAAGACTATTATGAAGAATGGTTTGAAGAGGTGACGGATGCGGGGGGATGGATAACCTGTCTGAACATGCCGGAGCAGACGCAATATGATTTCAGGAAGGCCAAGCTGAACCGGTATATCGAGCTGATCGAGCTGGATAATTGGCGGACGTATAAGCCGTTTCATCTTTTTACGCTGATTGACCAGAAGATATCGAATCGACTGGATTAGGGCGGGGACCGGGATTTGAAAATTTCGAAAGTTTGGGTGGAGGTACAAAATAAATTTGGATTTTCGGGAGAAGTGGCTAATTTTGGTGGACTAATATGATCACAGCAAGAGCATACCGTTATTTTTACTTTTATTTTTACTTCTACTTTACCAGTAGACCGGGATTGCTTTTGTTAACAAATAAGTAAACTAAAAGATTAACATAAAGAAGTCCCGGTCAAAAGCCGGGACTTTTTGCATTTAGGCCATGGGCCCAGCCGAGAGCGAAGGGGCTTAAACAACACCATTATGACACCGACACCCGAAACGAATGTAAAAAGAACGAGAGTCTCAATTCAGGGCTATGAAGGCAGTTTCCACCAGGTGGCGGCGCAGCAATTCTTTGGAAAAGACGTGGAAGTAGTGACCTGCGCCACCTTTAGAGAAGTGATCCGGGTGGCTTCGAGTAAGAAGGAAAGCAATGGCGGGGTCATGGCGATCGAAAACTCCATTGCCGGCAGTATCCTGCCGAATTATAATCTACTCCAGAAGAGTGATCTTAAAGTGGTGGGGGAGATCTATTTGCAGATAGGGCAGCATCTCCTGGTCAATCCGGGAGTTAAGCTGGAAGATATCCGGGAAGTGCATTCGCATCATATGGCATTATTGCAGTGTATCGATTACCTGGAAAAACATCCGGGCTGGAAATTAGTTGAAACGGAAGACACGGCCCTTAGCGCCAAACACCTGCAGGTACATCGAAATAAACATACGGCAGCCATCGCGAGCAAGCTGGCTGCCGAACTTTTTGGCCTGGAAATATTGGCGCCTAATATCCACACGATGAAGAACAATTACACGCGGTTCCTTATTCTGCAACGGGAGGAAGATGTGCCGGAGCCGCTGGACCCGAATAAGGCATCGGTAAATTTTCACACTGATCACTCGCGGGGAAGCCTGGCAAGGGTGTTGACGAAAATTTCTGAAGGTGGCATTAATCTCAGCAAGCTTCAGTCCTTTCCGATACCGGGTAGTGAGTGGGAGTATTCTTTTCATGCGGATATGGAATTTGAGGATATCGGGCAGTTTAACCGGGTGATAGAGGCCATACATCCGATAACGGCCGAGCTAAAAGTATATGGAATTTACAGGAAGGGAAGGACGGTGTAGGGCAGCGGCGGGAGGACAGTATAAAATCAAGTATAAAAGCATATAGCATGACAACGGCTAAAAGACTGGAGGGTATTGGCGAATATTATTTTTCCCAGAAGCTGAGGGAGATCGATGAATTGAACCGGCAGGGAAAAAACGTCATCAACCTGGGTATCGGCAGCCCGGACCTGCCACCGCACCCGGACGTCATTCGGGTGTTACAGGAAGAAAGCGCAAAACCTAACGTACATGCCTATCAGTCCTATAAGGGGTCTCCTGTTCTGCGTAATGCTGTTGCCGCCTGGTACCGGCAATGGTATGGAGTGGAGCTTGACCCTGATACGGAAATATTGCCGCTGATCGGCTCTAAAGAAGGGATCATGCATATCTGTATGACCTATCTGAACGAAGGAGATGGCGCGCTTGTGCCCAATCCCGGTTATCCGACTTATCGCAGTGCGGTGAAGCTGGCGGGGGGAACCTGTGTCGACTATACGCTGACGGCGGAGAATGGCTGGTATCCGGATTTTGAGGAATTGGAGCGGCTGGTGAGCGTTGGTGTGACCAACCCTGTGAAGGATGTGGAACCGGCCGGTCGTATTAAGTTGATGTGGGTGAATTACCCGCATATGCCGACGGGGCAGTTACCGGACCGGAGCTTGTTTGAAAAGCTGATAGCTTTCGGGAAAAAACACGATATCCTGATCTGTCACGATAACCCTTATAGCTTTATTCTGAATGACCAGCCGATGAGCTTGTTGTCGGTGCCGGGGGCAAAAGAGGTGGTTATTGAACTGAATTCCCTGAGTAAGTCGCAGAATATGGCCGGCTGGAGGGTGGGGACTTTGTCGGGGGCGAAACAACGGATAGACGAAGTGTTGCGGTTTAAAAGCAATATGGATAGCGGGATGTTTTTACCCGTTCAACTGGCGGCGGCAAAGGCGCTTTCACTGGGCAAAGACTGGTACGATGGCGTCAATGCCGTTTACCGGGAAAGGAGGGGTTTGGTATTCGAGCTGCTGGAGCTGCTGAAATGTGATTTTAGCAAGGACCAGGTAGGGATGTTTGTATGGGCAAAAATCCCGGGCGGGTATAAAGATGGGTTTGCGCTGAGTGATAAAGTGCTTCATTCCGCCAACGTATTTATAACGCCGGGGGGAATTTTCGGGCCTGCCGGACATGGTTACGTGCGGGTGAGCTTATGCAGTACAATCGAAAAATTGCGGGAAAGTATCGACAGGATAAAAACAATGAATAATGTTTGATTCAGTAACAATAGTTGGCGTTGGGCTGATCAGCGGTAGTTTTAGCCTGGCGCTTAAGGAGAGGGGATTGGTTCGGAATGTCATCGGGGTAAGCCGTACGAAGGCGAGCCTGGATAAGGCGCTGGAGCTGGGTTTGATCGACGAGGTCCTTCCGCTGGAAGAGGCTGTAAAAAAGAGCGACCTGATCTATGTCGCCATCCCGGTGGACGTCACCGTACCGATGATGCGACGGATCATGGACCTGGTTACGGACCGGCAAGTGGTAACGGATGCGGGGTCTACGAAACTGGTGTTGTGCGAGAGTTTGGCGGACCATCCAAAACGCAGCCGTTTTGTGGCGGCCCATCCCATGTGGGGAACGGAGTACAGCGGGCCGGAGGCAGCGGTCAGGAATGCGTTTGCCGGGCGTAGCTGCGTGATCTGTGAAAAAGAGAAAAGCGATAAGGACGCAGTGGATATGATTGAAGGGTTGTATAAAGATATGGGGATGCATATGGTATATATGGATGCCAATAGTCACGACATGCACGCGGCTTATATTAGTCATATTTCGCATATCACTTCCTTTGCGCTGGCTAATACGGTGCTGGAAAAAGAAAAGGAGGACAGCGCTATTTTCGAACTGGCCGGGGGTGGTTTTGAGAGTACGGTGCGGCTGGCCAAGAGTAGTCCGGCTATGTGGCTGCCAATTTTTATGCAGAACAGGGAGCATGTGCTGGATGTACTGAACGAGCATATAACCCAGCTGCGGAAGTTTAAAAGCTGCCTGGAAAGGGAGAATGCGGATTATTTGAGGGAATTAATGGAAAACGCCAATAAGATTGGGCGGATAATCAAGTAAAAGAGGGTGGGGCGAAGAAGAAAAGGGGCAGGACGGATGATTGAATATCAGGGATTAACCGAGGCAGGCCAAAAAACAAAAAATCGGCGGGAGGCGGCAATAGTCGTACCTTTGCGCCAAATTTGAAAAGTATATGACGACATTCGAAGGGTTGGGTTTGGATGCCAGACTGGTTCAGGCTACCGATGCACTGGGATTTACGCAACCGACGCCCATTCAGGAGCAGGCGATACCTGTTTTATTGAGCGGAACAAAGGATTTGGTAGGATTAGCACAGACAGGTACGGGCAAGACAGCGGCTTTCGGGCTGCCTTTATTACAGTTGGTGGATGAAACACAGAAGCATCCGCAGGCATTGGTGGTATGCCCAACCCGGGAATTGTGCATGCAGATCGTGAGCGAGATCGAGCTGTTTAAGAAATTTATTCCCAGCATACACGTGCTGGCCGTGTATGGAGGAACGTCCATTGGGCTACAGATCAGGGATTTGAAAAGGGGAGTGCAGATCGTCGTGGCTACGCCGGGGCGGCTGATCGACCTGATCGAGCGTAAGGCGGTAAACCTGGAGCAGATAAAGTTTGTGGTGCTGGACGAGGCGGATGAGATGCTGAACATGGGATTCCAGGACGATATAGAGTTCATTTTACAGAATACACCCAAGCGGGATGCGACGTGGTTGTTCAGTGCGACGATGCCGCCTGAGATCAAACGGGTCAGTAAAAAGTATATGCAGAGCCCGATGGAGATCACGGTGGGAAAGGTGAATACGGCGAATAAGAATATCGATCACCAGTATTACGTGACGTCGGCTCACCAGCGGTATGAGACATTGAAGAGGATCATCGATTTCAATCCGGGCATCTACGGGATCATTTTTACCCGTACCAAGCTGGATGCACAGAACATCGCCGAGAAGCTGACCCGGGAAGGATATGATATCGATGCGTTACACGGTGACCTTACGCAGCAGCAAAGGGATAAGGTGATGGGAGAGTTCCGGGAGAAAACTTTACAGCTGCTGATCGCTACGGATGTGGCTGCCAGAGGTATCGATGTGAAAGAGATAACGCACGTCATCAATTATGAATTACCGGATGATGTGGAAGTATATACGCACCGCAGTGGCCGGACGGGAAGGGCGGGCAGTACGGGGATATCGCTATCCATCGTGCACAGCCGGGAGATTGGCAAGCTGAGGCAGATAGAGCGTATCGTTCAGAATTCTTTCCATAAGATGGAGATACCGAGCGGGAAGGATGTATGTCGCAAGCAGTTTTTTCATTTCATGGACAAACTCCTGCAGACGGATATCAGCCATGGAGACTATGAGAGTTATGTACCTATGCTGGCTGAAAAGTTTGCCGATATAGGTAAAGAGGAAGTGTTGAAGAGGGTAGCGGCTATGGAGTTCGACCGGTTCCTCAAGTACTATGAGAATGCGGAAGACCTGAATGCAAGGGAAAGGTCTCGCGAGCCTATCAGCAGGGACAGGGATGGGCGCGGCAGTGACCGGAGAGAGTTCGGCCGGCGGGAATCCAGTGATGGAAGAGGAAAGAGCAGGGACTTCAACAGCGATAGCAATGGAGATTTTACCCGGCTATTTGTCAACCTTGGCACCAAAGACGGATTTTATAAAGCTAGTTTCCTGCAGTTTATTCTCGATATGAGTGATTTACGAAAGGAAGTGCTTGGGCGTATCGATATGAAGGAGATGAATAGCTGGATCGAGATCGATAAGAAGGCGGCTTCCCAGATGATCCGGGCTATCGATGGGAAAAACTTCAAGGGGCGGCGGATAAGGATGAATGATGCGAATAGCAGGTAATAAAAAAACTATAAAAGTCAAATTTCACTTGATATGGAAGCAACAGCAACAAAAAGTGCGAAGGAAGTTGTCCAGGCGGCCTGGATGAAGCGTCCTCTGATCATTTCGGGTCCCTGTAGTGCAGAGACGGAGGAGCAAACGGTGGAGACCGCGGTCCGCCTGGCAAAAACCGGTAAAGTGGATATTCTGCGGGCCGGCATCTGGAAGCCCCGTACGCGTCCCGGCAGTTTTGAAGGTATTGGAACGAAGGGATTGCCCTGGCTGCAACAGGCCAGGAAGCTCACCGGCCTGCCCGTTGCTGTGGAAGTTGCAACCGCCAAACAAGTGGAAGATGCCCTGCACTTCGATGTAGACGTACTTTGGATCGGAGCCCGGACGACGGTGAATCCTTTTAGTGTGCAGGATGTGGCCGATGCCCTGCGGGGTGTCGATGTGCCGGTGTTGATAAAGAATCCTATCAATCCTGATATCGAATTGTGGACCGGGGCTGTGGAAAGGGTAGCCAAGGCGGGTATCAACCAGATAGGCCTGATCCACCGCGGCTTCAGCTCTTATGGTAATACGGAATACCGCAATGCGCCGATGTGGCACCTGGCGATCGAAATGAAACGTCGTTCGCCCGGGCTGATGATGATCAACGACCCTTCGCACATCAGCGGCCGCCGGGATATCCTGTTGGATGTGGCGCAGAAAGCCATTGACCTGGACATGGACGGGCTGATTATCGAGACGCATATCGATCCTGACAAAGCGTGGAGCGATGCCAAACAGCAGATCACTCCCGAGCGTCTGGCCGAGCTGCTGGACAGCATCAAATGGCGTCATGAAACTACCACTGAAAAAGACTTTATCACGGCGCTCGAAAAATTACGCGAGCAGATCAATCATATCGACGACGAGCTGATCCAGCTGCTGGGTCAACGTATGAAGATTGCCGACCAGATCGGTACCTATAAAAAGGACAACAATATCACCATTCTTCAAACGAACCGTTGGAATGCTATCCTGGAAAAGGCTTTCGCCAAGGGTGAAAAGCTGAACCTCAGCAAAGAGTTCATTACCAAATATTATGACGCGGTGCATATGGAGTCCATCAATCACCAGAACAAGATCATGAACTCTTAGTCCTGTGAGCCAGGTCTATCTCTTTGTCCATGTCATTTGGTCTGTCCACCGGCGGGAAGCTCTGCTGAGCAAGCCGGTGCGTAGGGTACTTTTTGCCCATTTACAGAAGGAAGGTGAGGAAAAGGGACTTCGTATTGTCGCAATGGGAGGAGTGGAAGACCATGTACATTGTCTTTTGCAATTACTTCCTTCACAGAACCTGTTACAGATGCTGCGCACTATACGGACCTCCGCTGCGGCCTGGATCAATGACAGCAAATTCCTTACTTTATCCGGCGAGTTCGAATGGGATGAAGAGTACTGGGCTGCTTCGGTGAGTCCCAGCGGGGTTAAACAAGTGGTCGAGTATATTGGCAAACAGGAAGAGTATCATAAGACAAAGACACTGGAAAGCGAACTGGAGATATTTGAAAGATTTAAAGAAGGCTTACTATGACCAAACTACAGTACAAATTTTCCGGCAAGACAACTACTTACTATTTAGATGCGGATTTTGCGTATTTGGAGAAACTGGTTGACAGGGCGCATACTGTGATCATTACTGATGAGCACCTGTTTGGCAAACACCAGAAGCGATTTGGCGGCTGGAATACGATCGTTATCAGCGCCGGTGAGCAATTCAAAGTGCAGGCTACTGTCGATTCCATCATCGGGCAATTGATAGAATTTGGAGCTGACCGGAAGACTTTCCTGGTCGGGGTAGGAGGAGGTGTTGTGACGGATCTGACGGGTTATGTAGCCGCCGTGTATATGCGCGGTTTATCTTTTGGTTTTGTTCCGACCTCGATACTTGCCATGGTGGATGCATCCGTCGGGGGCAAGAATGGTATCGACGTAGGGGTTTATAAGAACCTGGTGGGGACGATAAGACAGCCTGAGTTTTTATTGTATGATTATAGCCTTTTAAAGACGCTGCCTAAAGAAGAGTGGGTCAATGGTTTTGCGGAGATTATCAAACACGCTGCGATAAAGGATGCGGCTTTATTCAGGGAGCTTGAGAAGAATAAGCTAACGCTTTACCAAAAGGATAAGGCTGCGCTGGCCAAATTGATCCGTCGTAATGTGGCTATCAAGTCGGCTGTAGTAGAAAAGGATGAGTTTGAACATGGGGAGCGCCGGCTGTTGAATTTTGGGCATACACTGGGACATGCTATCGAGAATTTATATGAGCTGTCGCATGGGCAGGCTATCTCTATCGGGATGGTGGCTGCCTGTATGATCTCTGAAGAGTTTACCCCTTTTACCGATACCGACCGGGTGATGAGCACGCTGAAGAAATACGGGCTTCCCACTTTGGCGGAGTTTGATCCGAAGGAAGTGATGGCAGTGCTCAGGATGGATAAGAAGAAGGTAAAAGACAGCATGAATTATGTGTTATTAAATAAGATCGGGCAGGGGATCGTAAAGGTCATCCCGATCACTGAATTGGACAAACTGTTACAATCAATCATAACTGCGCGCTGATGGTAAAGACTATTGAACCTTCGGGTCTTTCGGGGGCTATTTTGGCGCCGGCTTCCAAAAGCAGCATGCAGCGGGCCTGTGCGGCGTCATTACTGCGGATAGGCGAGACAGTGATCCGTCATCCGGGTTATTCGAATGATGATAAGGCGGCATTGGGAGTGATAGGCGACCTGGGGGCTGAAGTGGTAAGACGGGAGGATGGCTCTTTGCGGGTGCGAAGCAAAGGAGTGGCGGCGGCGAGCGGACTGGAAGTCAATTGCGGGGAGAGCGGGCTGGGGCTTCGGATGTTCGCGCCCATCATGGGATTGAGCGACCAGGTGATCAAGGTGCGTGGCGAAGGCAGTTTGCTGAGCCGGCCTATGGATTTTTTCGATGAGATATTTCCGCAGTTGGGTATCCGGGTAGTATCGAATAACGGGAAGTTACCGTTGGAGATACAGGGACCTTTACAACCCCGGGCGATTGCGATCGACGGGTCGCTGAGCTCTCAGTTCTTAACGGGACTGTTGCTGTCTTTTGCGGCTGCGGGTGCGCAGGGTGTGGCGATAAAAGTGAATAATTTAAAAAGCAAGCCTTATATAGATCTAACCCTGGCGGTGATGAAGCATTTCGGCTGGGAAGTGGAGAACCGGAACTATGAAGAATTTTATTTTCCGGCAACTAAAAAGGGTAGGGTTTCGGCCGGCGGGCGGGATGGGGTTGCGGCTTCCGGGGTCGTTGAATATACGGTTGAAGGAGATTGGAGCGGCGGGGCTTTTCTGCTGGTGGCGGGTGTCATAGCAGGGCCGATCATAGTTAGAGGACTGGATAAGGCGTCAACACAAGCTGATAAGGCTATATTACAGGCTATAAGTGATAGCGGGGCGGAATTAGGATTTAAGGATGATGAGATCCTGGTGGGGCCAGCTGCTTTGAAAGCGTTCCATTTTGACGCTACGGAGTGTCCGGACCTTTTTCCTCCGCTGGTGGCATTGGCTGCGTATTGTGAAGGGACGACGATGATCGAAGGTGTAGGAAGGCTGGCGCACAAGGAAAGCAATCGTGGGCTGACGCTGCAGAGCGAATTTGGTAAAATGGGTTTGACCATTGAGCTGGATGGAGACAGGATGTTGGTATACGGGGGTACCCGCGTTAAGGGAGCAATTGTTCATAGCCGTCATGATCATCGCATCGCGATGGCTTGTGCTGTTGCCGCATTGAGGGCGGATGGTCCGGTGACGATAGAAGAAGCAGAAGCAATAAATAAATCGTATCCCGATTTTTACGAAGACCTGAAAAAACTGGGAGGGCAATTATGAACTCATTTGGCAGACTGTTCCGAATCAATATTTTTGGGGAATCCCATGGGGAGAGTGTAGGGGTAAATATTGACGGTTGTCCGGCGGGTATTCCGTTGCCGGCGGAGGATTTTTTGCCTGACCTGGAGCGGCGCAAAGGCGGGATACAAAAGGGGACGACTCCACGTAAAGAAGACGACCTGCCTATTTTCAAGAGTGGGTTATTCAATGGCTATACTACGGGCGCGCCCATTACCATTCTATTCGAGAACAACAATACCCGTTCGGGGGATTATGAGAAGCAACGGGCCGTACCGCGACCGGGGCATGCAGACTTTGTGGCCCATCATAAGTTCGGGGGTTTTGAGGACTACCGGGGTGGGGGATCTTTTTCTGCGCGTCTGACTGTAGGGTTGGTAGCTGCGGGGGTCATTGCTAAAAAAATTTTAGGTGAGGCCAGGGTGGTATCTTCCATACTGGAGATAGGCGGGGAGACTGATCTTGACAAGGGTTTGCAGAAAGCCATTGCTGCGAAAGACTCTATCGGTGGTATTGTCGAGTGTCGGGTTAGCGGCCTGCCCCTGGGGTTGGGAGAGCCTTTCTGGGACTCTGTGGAATCTTTGTTAAGCCATGCCGCTTTTGCTATCCCTGCTGTCCGTGGGGTAGAGTTTGGGACTGGTTTTGCGGCCGCCCGGATGTTTGGCAGCCAGCACAATGATGCCATCGACGACCTGCAGGGGCATACGCGAACCAATCATGCCGGTGGGGTGGTAGGCGGGATTACCAATGGCAATGAATTAGTTTTCCGGATAGCGATAAAACCCACTTCTTCTACTCCAAAGGACCAGCAAACCTTGAACTGGGAGACGGGGTTACAGGAAACTTTCTCTGTCAAGGGGCGGCATGACCTTTGCGTTGCCTTGCGGGCGCCGGTGATTTTGGAGGCGGTGACAGCCCTCGTGCTGGCCGATCTTTTATTATTGGAGCAACAGGTGCGGCGGATATGGCCTTCCGCCGGTAAATAACCAAAAAATAGCCGACCGCACTCTAAAATATTAGGCGCTTGTATTATATTGAGGCATATATGAATTATCGAATGCGTATTGTCCGGACAGTTTTTCCCGTTTTGTCATTGGTATTACTGTTTTCCTGCCATGACCGGACGCAGAAAGAAGGTAAGGACGAAGGGAAAACAGCGGCGACAATTGTTGTGCATGGCGGCGTGGACCTGAAGAGTATGCTTGAATATGCTGCTGAGAATGGAGACAAGCTGAACGATTCGACAATACTGTTCTACCGGAAACTGGTGAACGGTGTTTATGACAGCAATGGTTATACAGCCATATGGAGCCGCAGGCAACAATGGCTGCCCGCGGCGGATAGCCTGTTTACTTTCATCAGCAATAGCAAAGAGTACGGTCTATTTCCTTCCGACTATCATTATTCCGCCCTCTCTTTTATAGAACGTGTTGTCAATGAAGACACCCTGGCCCGGAAAAATGCAGCGCTTTGGTCAAGAGCGGATATCATGCTTACCGACGCCTTTTTTACCCTGGTCAAGCACCTCAAACAGGGACGGCTGGATTATGACAGCGTTACAATCCGGAAAGATTCTGTGTTACCGGATTCGCTATTTACACGGACTTTGTCGGCGGCGCTTCAAATTAACAATATCAGGGCGGCTGTGCAAAGTGTAGAACCCAGGCATGCGGGTTATGATTCCCTGAAAGCTTACCTCAAAGATTTTCTGGTTACGGCCCATTTCCGGCCGCTAACCTGGCTGGACTATCCCTATAAGGATTCGGCGGTGTTTTATAAAGCGTTGACAAAGCGGTTGTTGGAATCGGGTTACGTGGACTCGGCCACGACCCCGGCGGATACGGCGAAACTGGCTGCTGCCATACGGAATTATCAAACGACCAATAAACTAAAGACAACCGGCAAGCCTACCTCAGAAATGGTGACGATGATGAATAATTCCGACTGGGAAAAGTTCAAACGGATCGCCATTACCCTGGATCGTTACAAGCTGCTGCCTGACACCCTCCCCAAGACTTATGTGTGGGTCAACCTGCCTTCTTTTGGCTTACGGGTAATGGACTCGGACACGGCGGTTTTAGAGTCCAAGATAATCGTGGGGGCGCCTAAGACAAGGACTCCGCTGTTGACCAGTGAGATATCCAATTTTGTAACTTATCCTCAGTGGACGGTGCCTGTCAGTATTATCATGAAGGAAATGCTGCCCGCTATCAAGAATAACCTTGACTATTTACGAAAACAAAATCTCATGGTTGTGGATGATAGGGATAGCGTAAGGGATCCGATGACAATAAATTGGAGGAGGCTCAATAAGAACAATTTCCCTTATCAGTTAAAACAGCGGCAAGGTGATGATAACTCATTGGGTGTTATGAAGTTTAACTTTAGAAATAAGTATGACGTGTATTTGCATGATACCAATGGGCGGTGGATGTTCGACAAGACATTCCGGGCTTTGAGTCATGGTTGCGTCCGGGTGAAGGAATGGCGGAAATTGTCGGATTTTTTGGTCCGCAATGATACGATGAAATATCACCCTGATACGCTTCGGGCCTGGATCAGGCGGCAGGAGAAGCATACGGTCTGGGGGTTTGCACGGGTGCCGATCTTTTTGCGGTATTTTACCTGTGAAGGAAAGAAAGGACGTATTATTTTTTATGATGATATATATGGCGAGGACAAGCAGTTGAGGAATAGATACTTTGCACAGAAGCCGATAATTTGATACTTTAGAGTAAGAACTCGTCGTTATATACGGCGCCAGGGCGCCTGCCGGGGCCTATGTTGGGCCTTCGGCCAGCCGGCCCGTGGCCGTCTCTTATGTCAAAAAAAATCAGAACAGGAGTTCTTGCCTATCTCTTACTACCTGTGGCCGTCTTTGGCCGTGAGGAGAAACCTACCCGGGATTCAACTGCACAACAACAAAAAGGATATCACAAAACAGCTCCCGTTAAAGTTCAGTATGGGGTCGCCAGTTATTATGCCAACAAATTTGAGGGGCGTAAAACCTATACCGATGAAATCTTCACACAGGATAAACTGACGGGGGCCAGCAATACGCTTCCGATGCATACCTGGGTCCGGGTGACTAATCTGCGCAACCAGCGATCGGTGATTGTTCGCATTAATGATAAGATGCACCCCCGTAATAAGCGGCTTATCGATTTAAGTCATGCGGCGGCAAAGAAATTGGGGTATACCGGGCGTGGGCTGACCAGGGTAAGGATTGATGTATTGGGGAAAAAGAAACCTGCTGAAGCAGAAGAAGGATCATTGACAAAGGATAAGCTCTAAGCGAGGGGCGAAGCTTTGACGAAGTTCTAAAAACCCGATGCGGATTGGCCGTCCTGCGCGGAAGACCACCCACACCGGGTCGGGCAGGATTTTACTGTTTCATTTTCTTAAACACACTGATATTGCCGCTTGTAGAAACATGCAGCAGGTAAGTAGTTTTATGGCTGGTAACGGCGACATAATAACTTAATCCGTCGTTTGCGTCGCTAAATTCGACGGCATCCGTTACTACATAAGATGGATATTCGTTTTTCAGGCTCATCTGCGCGAAAAGCGGCAGATTGTTAAGGGTGACGGACCGGCTGGTGGCGATCGGGTCGCCGGCTGCGTCATAAAAAGCCAGTAACCGGAGTCCGTTCCACATAAAGCTCACTTCTGTAAATTCTCCCTTAACTTTGCAAACTACTTCTGTAGCCTGAGGAAATTTTCGCTGAAAATGTTCTATGCCTCTAAATGAGGGCAGGTCGCTGTTGTTGGCGAAAGCGGAGCCGCTGACTGTTAAAGAAAGTATAACGGCGATAAATGAGATTTTCATAACTTGTTTTTTGATTGTTACCATGATGTATTTACAATAGCTAGCTGTACTTTATGAGACCAATGGAATGCCAAACAGGTTACAGGGTGTAAAGCATTGATAGTGAAGGGTGCGCTCAAATCGCGCCCGGGCGCGGGTGTCCGGTTCCGGACGTTTGGTTGTTCGTTAATGGGACATTGTTCGTTAATGGACATTTTCCCATCATTTGTTTCAAAACTTAAAAATTATAAAACATGAAAGCAAGCATTGGTATCAGCCCGGCAAATCTTCAGGCTGTAGCAGCGGAATTAAGTAAGTTATTAGCGGATGAATTTTTGCTTTACACCAAAACCCGTAATGCGCATTGGAATGTGGAAGGTCCGGATTTTCATTCTATGCATATTTTTTTCGAGCAGCAGTATGAGCAATTGGATGAGATCATGGACGGTGTTGCCGAGCGGATCCGTCAGTTGGGGCATTATGCGCCGGCTACGTTGAAAAGCTTTTTGAATCTTACGCATTTGACGGAGCAGCTGGGGGAACGGAATGACAGCCAGGGATTCATCAAGGAGCTGCTCACCGACCATGAGAACATTATTATCTTTTTAAGAGAGAACATCAACCGTTTTGCCGGTGAGTACGGAGATGCGGGAACGAGTGATTATATCACGGGCCTGATGGAAGACCATGAGAAGATGGCGTGGTTCTTACGCGCGCACTTGAAATAGACTGTTGTAAAATTGGAAAAGCCGTCTCAATTTTTGGGACGGCTTTTTTTTACTGTTTATCTTTTTTGCCACCGAAGAGACGTTTGAAAAACCCTTTCTTCTTTGGCGGCTCGGCGGGTTTGGTATCTGTTACGGTGATCTTAACGGAGCCTTCTTTGCTGTTGGCTTCTTTCAATATTTTCTGTTCTTCCGGTGAGAGTTTGGAATCTACGGGTACGGTGGGAGGGCTGGTATCGAGGTATTGATTGGCCTTTCCGTTGCCCTGGTTGGCTCCTTCTGCTCCGGGGGGCGGTGTTTTTTCAATGAGGTTTTGGTAATCATACATCATTTCACGACGCATGTTTTCCGGCTGGACGAATTTTGCATTCTTTTCGATGCCGAGGGTTTTGTCGGAAAGCACTTTGGCGAAGAAGTATTCCCAGATGGGGCGGGCTGCCTGTGCGCCATAACCCAGGCCGCCTTCGAGGTGGATGAAGCGATCGTCGCATCCAATCCAGGCGCCTGCCATTAACTGGGGGATATAGCCCATGAACCAGGCGTCGGAATTATCGTTGGTGGTGCCGGTCTTTCCGCCCATTTCAGCTACGCCGAGCCGGTTGCGGACGCCTGCAGCCGTACCGAAATCTACGGGTCCCTGCATCATACGGGCCATGGTGTAGGCCGTAGCCTGGCTGATGACCTCTTTCCGTTCGGTGTCAAAGCGGGCCAGGATGTTGCCGTTTTTATCCTCTATGCGGGAGATGTAATAGGGTTTTGCGTTAAAGCCGCCCGCCGGGAACATGGTATATCCCCACATCATTTCATAGAGGGAGAGGTCGCAGGCGCCCAGGGCCATTGAAGGATAGGGGTCTATTTTTGTAGGAAGGCCGACCTGTTTGTTGATGTAGTCTGCGAAACGTTTGGGACCCACCTGTTTCATGATATAGGCGGCTACGCCATTGACCGACCAGGCCAGACCGTTAGCCATGGTCATGGAGCCTCCCTCGTATCTGTCCATGCGGGCGGGAACGTTGCCGAAGCCCGGGAAATATTGCTGGCTGGTCTGGCATTGGGTTTCCGGGGTCATGTTAAAGTCTTCGATGCCCAGACTGTAGAGGAATGGTTTGATGGCGCTGCCTACCTGTCGTTTCGTATTGATATTGACGTGATCGTACTTATAGGTTTTGAAGTCGATGCCACCCACCCAGGCTTTTACCGCTCCGGTAACGGGATCCATGACCATGAAGGCGGTTTGCAGCATCTGCTGCGTGTATTTGATGGAATCCAGCGGGCTCATGACCGTGTCTTTTTCGCGTTTGGAATTCCAGGCGAACACCTTCATGGAAACGGGCTGGTTGAAGCTCTTGCGGATCTCGGCGTCGCTGAGTCCATCGTCTTCTTCATTACGCCAGCGGTCGCTATTGTGCATGGCGCTCTCGAGGACATTCAGGTGATCTTTCCAGATAATGCCTTTACGGATGTTGTACTGGGAGCTGAGGGCCCGTTGCAGGATAGGCAGCTGTTTGGCGACGGCTTCGTCGGCATAGAGCTGCATGCGCGGATTGATGGTCGTATAGATCTTGAGCCCGTCCTGGTAGAGATTGAAGGGCTCGCCTGTGGCGGGGTTTTTATGGTCTTTGCACCATTTCTGCAATTCTGCGCGGATAATGTCCCGGAAATAGGGCGCCAGGCCATTGTTTTCGTCGGCTTTTTTATAATTGCTGAGGTCGATGGGGCGGACTTTGAGTTTGGCGTAGTCGGCTGCGGAGAGGTAATTGTTTTTTACCATCTGGTTCATGACGGTGTTGCGTCTTTCGATGGCCATCTTGGGGTTCTTGCGCGGATTGTACAAGGTATTCCCCTTCAGCATGCCGATGAGTACGGCTGCTTCGTCGACGTTGAGGCGATCGGGCTCTTTCTGGAAGAAAGTACGGGAAGCATTGCGGATGCCGTAGAGATTATCGCCGAAAGGCACCTCATTGAGATAGAGGGCCAGGATCTCCTGCTTGGTGAAATTACGTTCTAGTTTTATGGCGATGATCCACTCTTTCAATTTCTCTATGCCGCGCCGGATAAAGTTTTTAGAGCCCTGTTCGAGCAGATTTTTGGCCAGCTGCTGGGTGATGGTGCTACCGCCGCCGTCTCTGCCCAGCTTGACTACGGCCCGCATGACGGAAAAGCCGTCGATGCCGGAGTGGTCGTAAAAGCGTTCGTCCTCGGTGGCGACGAGGGCGTTGACGACGTTGGGGGAGATATCTTTGAATTCGACGTTGCTGCGATTGCCCTTTTCTTTATAATATTTCCCCATCGGAGTGCCGTCTTCTGCAAATACTTCGGTGGCGAGCGTAATGGAAGGGTTTTCCAGCTCTTTCAGAGAGGGTAAAGAGCCAAAAACTCCCAGGTTGATCAGGATGAGAAAGAGGATGAAGGCTCCTAGTCCATAAAAAAAGATCTTCCAGAAAATAGGGACGAGTTTGGACATATTAATTTTATAAATTTTATATAGTTACCTTATCTGCCCCGGGGTATTACTTCCCTGGATAAGCTGCCGACACGAATTTCCTGTAAGCGGGTATATCCTTGTTGTTGAGCAGCAGATCAAGGTTGGGAGCGGATATGATCAGGAATGAATACTTACTCGCCGGCAGCCAGGGTACGATCTGCCTGGGAGCGAGGGCTTTTACCTTTTGCAGGTAGTCGAGGGCATCGTTGGCATTCCCGAAGTTGCCGATGACGACCATTTTCAGGGTGTCTGTGAGGGTAGCATTGTTTGTCGTCAGCGACTGGCTGTAATATTCTTCCGTATTATAGCGGCTGAAGGCATTTTTTGTTTCATTCACGTACACCGGGTCTACCTTATCCAGGAGTATCAGCACCGAGTGGGGCTTTTCCGGGGTAAGGGAGAAGACTGAATTAAGTGTACGCAATTTTGCGGCCAATTGGGCCGTGTCGTCCTTCAATTTTTGTATGACAGCGTTGACAGAATCGGCTTTATGCCGTAGGAGGGCCATCTGTGCCGAGTCGGCTTGTGCTTTGACCATGGCAGCCTGCAGTGAATCCTGCTGGCGGTGTAGCTGGGCCAGCTGATTGGCGTCCATGGTGATCTTGCGCATGCCTGACGTGTCGACTTTCAGCTTGTCCATACCGACACCGGGTTGGGTTACGGATGGTTTTTGTCCCTTTGCACCAGGAGCTGTGGGCAAGTGGGCGCGGGCCAGCTGCGTAGTATCTTCTTTTACGAGCATATTGGAGTCGTTGCGAACCAGGCGGGGTTTGTCGTTTGCCGCTGCCGGATTGGTCTTGTCGATGACAATGGAATCGTCGTCTTTGGCCCTGGTTACCTGCAGTTGGGTGAGGTAATCTTCGATCTGCCTGCGCCGGTTGAGGACATCGAGCAGGGTAGCGGCTTTGGCGGCCATCGGCGTTTTGGGAAATTTAGCCTGGATATTGGCCAGGGTCGCTTTTGCCCGGGCATCCTGGCGGGTTTTGATTAAATAGACGGATTCGATGTAGAGTAATTGCGGGGTCCAGTATTTGTCTCCGTAAAGGCTGTCGGCCCGACTTTTTTCGGCCAGCGCCTCCTCAAACCTGCCTTCTATAAAGGCGATGTAAATCTTTTCATATTGATGGGTGGCGTTGACCTTGAGGCTGCCGGCTGCCTGCAGGGTAGAATCCGGATTGACGGCCCGGGCGGTGAGCGCACCGCCCGGGTATTTTTGTTTCATGCGGTTGAGAATCCGCGTTGCATTTTCTTCGTCGCCTAATTTCTTATAACAGTAGTAGAGATTGAGCAGGGTTTCCTGTTCCCGCCGTGTTTCGGGGAATTTTTCCAGCAGGCTATCATAGGAATGGATGGCGGAAAGGTAGTCCGGGATACCTTCCTGGTAGGTCTTGCCGAGGGTAAACAGCGCGTTTTCCACGGAGTCCATGGATTTATGCATTTTCTCGGCTGTGAGGGGAAGATTATTTAGCAGGGTTTTGAAATCGATGATATTGGATGCGGCGTCCTGGGCGGCCCCGTTGAGTCCCTGCAGATCATTTTTTGCGCCTGGCCTGCCCATCTGGCTGATTTTCATAGCGGAAGATATCTGCCAATTGTCGACGTTGGGTCGGTTGCCCCATTTTGTTTTAAAATCGGAGTATCCTTTGGCTTTTAGGGACGGGTTGTTGAAATACCAGTCTGCACTGCTGCCCGAACTCGATTTGAAGAGATCGGGTGCAGCTGCGTTATTGCTATTGAAGCTATTGAACGAACTGTTGGAAGAGGAGCTGTCTGCTTCGTCCCTGAGGCCTTGTTGCCGGCGAAGGGCCCGGACCAGCTTCTTTATATAAGCGTCGCGCTGGGGGATGGGCAGGGCGGCAATGCGTTGCAGGCTATCCTGCCGGCCGAGGATATCCAATTGGGCCACAATCGCGGCAAGGGTGGACTTACGGTCGGGCAGCCAGCTGATATCTCCCAGGGTGGCGGCATCGCTGGAGCCGATGTTTAAGCTATCGTAATAGTTTCTGGCGGCCCTGTACTTTTTTTCATCGAAGGAAAGGTTGGCCAGTTGAAGAAAGGATCTGTTGCGCTGGAGACTGTTTGACTGTGTCGCATAGTGTACGCTCTGAAGCAGAAAATTCTCGGCGCCCGGAATATTATTCCTTTCGAGCTCCATCTGTGCGGCCGTATAATAAATAATATCCCGGTAGGATTCATACTTGTCGCGGTGGGCCATATGCACCAGGGCCTGGATATTACGGGCGATGAAATCCGCGGTGCCATCTTTGGTTTGCCGGATAGCATTCAGGCGGGCATAGATTTCGAGAATAGGATCATAGGTATGGGCGATGGTCCGTTCGTAAAAAGTCCGTGCTTCGAAAGACTTGCCGACGCGTTCGTACAATTGGGCGATGAGATATTCCCAGCGGGCGCCTTCATCGCGGGTAGTGGCAGCGGGCAGGGCTTTTTCCAGGTAAATGGCGGCGCTGTCGTCAATCGATCGTTTATAGAACCAGAGCGCTTTTACTTCGTTGAGGCTGGGTACCAGGCGGGCGGGGAATTCCGGATCATGTGACAGGATCTCGATGAGGGCAGATGCTTCGCCATACTGTTCTTTGGCGATGTAGGTACGTACTTTCCAGACCAGTGCATCGTTGCGGCTGGGGGGGAGGGAGAGGGCCCGCTTCAGGATATTTCTTTTTTCTACGGTGGAGACGATGTTGGCGTTGCCGCCTTCCTCTGCGTTGTAGTTGCTGCCGATGGGTTTATCGTAGCCGTCGCTTTCTTTGGGTGAGAAGGCGTAGTTGAGGAACTGGAGGGTAATATAGGCTGAGTCAAAATCTTTTTTCAGGTAATAGGCTTTCCCGATAAGCAGGTAGAGGTTGTCGATCCAGTCGTTGCGGGTGTCATGGATGAGGATACCTGCGGTACATTTATAGATGATGGAATCGAGTTCCTTTTTTTGAGCGAGTGTTGCTTCGAGCGTATAATTATAGAAGGGGAGAAGCCGGGTGTAATCGTCACGGAACTGGGTTTTAGCCCGCTCCATAATCATCTTCAGCTTTTCGTTGGCATTGAAATAATAATTATAGTGGGTGATCGTGTTTTGGATGAAGCGACGGCTTTTTTTAAATTTTTTTCCGTCGTTGGATTTTTCGGAGGCGAGGGTGCGGTTTTCGAATTTTTTGGGTTTCACCAGGGTATAGTCTACCCCTAACTGGGCGGAAGCGGCCAGGTAAAAAAATGTAAAAACCAGTAATAGTAGAAACTTACTATAGGTCACGGTGTCCGTTTACAATTTGCGCGGCAAACTTATGTAATAACTACTTTTTCAGAGATTTATTTTATTATCTTTAGGGCAATCAATCCAATATGGCCAAATTCGATGCCAATTCCACCTTAAAACGTCTTCAAAACCGCTACCGGCTGGTAGTGATGAATGACGATACCTATGAAGAGGTTGTGACCTTTAAATTGTCCCGCCTGAGTGTATACACAGTTCTCTGCACGATTTTTGTATTGTTGACCGGGTTGACGGTGGCGTTGATCGTTTTTACGCCGCTGAAGCTGTATATTCCGGGGTATGGGGATGTTAATAATACCAAGGACCTGCGTGAACTAAAAATACGGACGGATTCGTTAGAACAGGAAGTGAGGTATAAGGATCAATACTTACAGAGTATACGTAGTGTCTTGCAGGGGAATACGACGGTGAAGCTGGATACGAATACCCTGAGCATTCCGAAACCCGAGAAAATAAACGACTGATTCCATTTTATCCAATACTTACGAAATAACTAAAATCCATATTTATGTTTAACGGCAAGTCCAAATCTGATAACTATGCACCCGGGGAAGCTCCCGTGAGTGCGAGCGCGAGCCTGATCGGGGCAGGCACCACCATGAAAGGCGACATCACCAGCAACGGCGATCTGCGTATTGACGGCATGCTGGTAGGCAACATCCACTGTTCGGCCAAAGTCGTCATCGGCGCCAATGGCGTTGTTGAAGGTGATATCAATGGCCAGCAGGCCGATATCATGGGAAAAGTTACCGGTACTATCAAGGTGAAAGATCTGTTACAGCTGAAGGGTGGGAGCCATTTGAACGGCAATATCCAGGCGACCAAGCTGCAGATCGAGCCTGCTGCAAACTTCAATGGGCAATGTCATATGACCCCTGCCGCCACAAGCAGTGCTCCTTCCGGGAACGGGAAGCCTGCGGAAATAAAGAGGGAAATCAAAAATGCAGAACTCGCCGCCGGATAAAGACAGGCGTCGCGAACTTTTACGTTATGCGGGGCTGTCCTCAGAAGTGGCAGCTTCTATAGCTATTGCCGTGCTGATAGGGATAAAGGCAGACAAATGGCTGAAGGTTTCTTTTCCAATCCTTTCCTGGTGCTTACCTTTGCTGGTAATTGTGGTTTTAATTATCAAACTGATCAAAGATAGTTCAGGGAAAAACGATGGAAAATAAAGTAACCGGCAGGTCTTTTTGGCCTATTTCGCTTGTTTTTGTACTCTCCAGTCTTTTTATCTATGTTGCCCGGCAGCCGCTGGCCGGCTGGAACACGGATTATCGCGTCCTGCTGGTGGGCAGCGGAATCTTGTTCCTGGTGACGGGAACTAGTTTTTGGTTGTATACCAAGGCTTTACAAAATGCCAATGTGCACGCCTTTCTTCGGGTGATGTATGGCAGTCTACTGATTAAAATGCTGGTCTGTCTGGTGGCTACATTCATTTATGCTTCGATAGCCGGTCGGGCTGTAAACCGGAATGGGGTTATCGGTTGTTTTGTACTGTACATCCTTTATACCTTCTTCGAGGTGAAGATTTTGATGAATCTGGGCAAGAAGCCCTCGCCTGGCGGAGCGAGCCATCCGTAAGCGCAACCATGCCTAAGAACGAAGCTCCATTAGATTATTTACGTCGGTGGATTCCTGCCGCAGCTGCTCCACTGATACTGGAATATCTCAACCATTACCAGGTGCATTTGACTATAACACGGGAGCGGAAGAGCGTGTTGGGAGATTACCGGCATGCTACCCGGGAGCAGAACCACCGCATCAGTGTCAATGGGAACCTGAATCACTGGTCTTTCCTGATTACCCTGATCCATGAACTGGCTCATCTGGTGACTTTTATGGAGTATAGTAACAGGGTGCAATCGCATGGGAAAGAATGGAAGACTATTTACCGGAAGATACTGGAAGAATTTATCCGGCTTTCCATTTTTCCGGCGGATATCCTGGAGGCGCTGAAAAATAACCTGCATGACTTGCCGGCGAGCAGTTGTGCGGATGAGGGGTTGATGCGGGTGCTTCGCCGGTACGATGAGAATCCGGGCGAACTTTTACTGGTGGAGCAAATCCCGGAAGGGGGGTGTTTCAGCCTGGAAGATAACCGCGTGTTCCGGAAAGGAAAAAAACTAAGAAAAAGGTATCAATGTATGGAACTAGCCACGGGAAAATTGTATCTTTTCAGTCCGATTTACGAAGTAAGACCTGCGTCGTAAATATACTCCCCTAAACAAACCCCACCGCCACTTATCCGTGAAGAGCCCGTTTTTAATTCATCCCTTGATCAGCGAGGATGTTCACCGTGCAACAGCGCGGATGATCATCGTTAACTTTTTGCCCCCCTTATTTTTAATGAAGGCAGCTCTAAAGGTCTTTCAGCATCCAGACAGAGCAGCCATAATGCCCTGTATTGCCCATAGGCTCTTTGAGATAATGAAAGCCGAATTTTTCATAAATGGACATGGCTTTCTGTAATTCCGGCATGGTCTCAATATACACTTGTTTATATCCGTATGAACGGGCAAATGACAGGCATTTTTCGATGAGTTGTTTGCCTAACCCCTTGCCTCTTGCCGCCGGATCCAGATACATTTTCACCAATTCACATACCCCTTCCGGTAGTCCGGCAGAGGGATAGATGCCACCGCCACCGGCGATGCGGCCGTCGATGACGCCCACATGGTAGCGGCTGCCATTTATCTGAAAACTGGCGAACATGTCATCGGTAGCCTTGTCGTAATAAGCGGTGCCTGGTTTGTTGGCCCCGAATTCGGCAAGTGTATTGCGGATGATGACTGCGATGGCGGAATTATCGGCAGGGAGAATGGGACGAATGAGGATAGTATCCATTCAACGAAGATAGGGCAATCCTGCTATTGGCTGATCAAAGCAATTACGCTATAAAGTAAGGCTATCGTGGCGATTATAATGCCTATAAAGGGTTTGTCTGCGTTTTTCATGTTGTCGTTTTTTATAACCGGATTATCCTGTTAACGACATAAGAAAGGCAAATAGTATGCCGGGCGGGGGAAGTTTCAGGCGTGTACGGAAGATTGCTCATTGTGTGGAGCGATGGTTAAACCCGTGTATCGGAAACTGTCGCGGGTGCAGGAATAAACTGCTGCCCGGTCGGTATTTTTCGAAAGCCGCGTGAACCCGGATTTTTCCAGCATAAGACTTCTCGGATCGCCGGAAGCTACGTGGTTCAGGGTTGTCAGGATATTGCCAATAGAAGGATCGTTGAACAACGAACCGATACAGGCCCGGAAGGCGGGGAGGTTGACTGCTTCCTGGAGGGAATGATAAAAGCAATAGATGCCGATAGTTCCTGGTTTGGATAAAAAGTCTCCCCGTATATCCATTTGAACGGCCGGATGAACTTCCATTAAAAAAAGGATGTGATTACACTGGGAGACCAGGTATGCGCCAAATACGCCGTTAGTATCCATTCTGTCATAGATCTCCCATAAGCCCTCGTCCGGGTATTGTGTTTTGTCATTACCATAGAATTCCCTGCGGAATATCTCACGGATAACAGAGCGATCCGTTGCTTTATTAACGGGTCTTGCAGACAATGTCCCGCCAGGGGGATGTTTGATTAGAGTGAACATAACAAGGAGGCATGGTTTGGATGACAGGGACGGATCCGGCTGCGTAGCCGAACAAAGCGACAAATAAACCGTACTGCTAATCTTAGCCTTAAATTGGATATGAAGTCTTAACCAGGGGTTACTGTTCTGCGGCATTAGGCAGTTTCACAGCCGCGGTGCTATATCAAAAAGAAATGCCCAAAGGCAATAACAGGATGGTACAAAAATGCTATAAAAATGGATATAACAGAAAAATAATAGGCAAAATAAAGCCGATCTGTTTAATAATTTGTAAAAAACAGTAAGTGTTAACCCGTATCGATGATATTATTAGAGGTCGGAATAGGCTGCCGGATGCAGGAAAACAATATCGACGTGTGAGACATTATGCTGGTATTCGGGGGAGGCCACCAGTTTTTTCCAGAAGGGGTCTTCACCGAAAGTTTTCCAGTGTTGGTCGCGGGACGCCATATTATCGAAGCTGGTCATATACATCAGGTTGGGCATATGGCCACCAGCTAAGACACTTGCATAAAAGACGGCATTAAAGCCCAGTCGCTGGAAGAGCGGAACTTCTCCGCCTTCGTTGAACATGCGGACTTTATTGGCAAAGTATTTTTCTGTCGGGCCTTCGTAGCTGCGGAGCTCATATATCCGTTGGTCGCGGGGGCCTTGCAGAGCGGTGGGAACGGCGTGGCGGGGCATATCCGGAAATGCCTGTAAAAGAATGGACTCCATACGGACATAGGGCGGATTGTCGTGGGGGGCGTCCAGGTAATCCTTGCCTTCGGCCTGGTATTGGGCGTCTTTGTCCAGGGAAAGGGACAAATTAGTTAGCTGTTCTATTGTTTTCGAGGGGATTAACACGTAAATGCGGCGGACAACGGCGGTGTCATTTCCAATAGGTTTGAAGACGCCTATTTCAGAAATTCCCAACCGGTGGGCACCCGGGATAAATGCGTTTTGAAGGAATTGCTCTACCCGTGTTTCCTGTTCTTTGTTTTTAAGCTGGTAGACCCGAATAGTATAAAATTCTTGTTTTGGCGGGCGGGCGGAGGCGCAAAAATGCAGTATCAGTAAGGCAGACACGAATATATTTCTCATGATTAAAACATTGAATGTGAGGCGTTGAACAAATTTCACATGGTAAATGTAAGTACTAAAACCTTAAATCTAAGTACTAACTTAAATGTAAGTACTAAAACCTTTTAACAAAAACTTGAGACCCGGAAGGTCTGAATACCAGCCAATAAACCTAATTTGGCGCACTCCTGATTAACTTATGCGACACCTGACTTATCTATTCGTCTTTTTTTTATTGTTGTCTGCCACTGAGGGCAGTGCTCAGCAATTTCTCACCGGCAAGGTGTATAAGAAAAATAGCACTGAAGCGCTGGTCTCGGTCAGCATTCACAATATCTCCGCTCAGCGGTATGACTTGTCGGAGGAAAACGGCAGTTACCATATCCAGGTCGTTCCGGGCGACCATGTCTCCTTTTCTTCGGTAGGATACATGGCGGACACGGTGACGGTGACTGCGTCCATGCTGACTGCTGACTTCCCCGTTTACCTCGATATCCGGGCGCAGACCCTGAAGGCTGTGCGGGTTGGGGAGTTCAGTAATTACCAGCTTGACTCCATGGATCGGAAAAAGGAATATGCCTGGGTGTATGCCCATGACAATACACCTCGTATGGACCCCAACCGGAAGGGGGATGGGGTGGGTGTTACGCTGAATATTTTCCGCAATGCCGGCTCCAAAGAGAAACAGCGGGAGAAGTTGGAGAAGCGGCTGGCCAAGGAAGAAGAGGAGTTTTATATTGACTCGCGTTACAACAAAGATAATGTTGCGAAGTACACGCATTTACAAGGAGATAGTCTGAAGCAGTTCATGCAGAAGTATCGTCCTTCCTACGAATATTGCCGGCGGGCGGCCAATGTAGACATCCTCGTCTACATCAATGATAGTTATAAGCAATACATTAAGGGTGACTAAAATAATGGGCCGAAGGCGCCGATTAGATGGTTTGGCGATAATTAAATATCTTTCCTTCTGATCAAAAATCGATTGTTCATGAAGGAGCTAAGAAGCCGGAACTGGTTTGGTAAAACCGACAAGATGGGTTTTATCTATCGTAGTTGGATGAAGAACCAGGGATTTCCGGAAGATATGTTCGATGGCCGGCCTGTTATCGGTATCTGCAATACCTGGTCAGAGCTTACTCCCTGTAATGCCCATTTAAGAGATATCGCCGAAGTGGTGAAACGCGGTGTATATGAAGCCGGGGGATTTCCCCTGGAATTCCCGGTCATGTCATTGGGGGAGACCCTGCTTAAACCTACGGCCATGTTGTTTCGAAACCTGGCCAGCATGGATGCGGAGGAGTCTATTCGCGGCAATCCGCTGGATGGGGTAGTATTGTTGACAGGATGTGATAAGACCACGCCTTCCACGCTGATGGGGGCCGCCAGTGTTGATCTGCCGACTTTAGTAGTGCCGGGTGGTCCTATGCTGAATGGCAAATTCCAGGGGCATGACATCGGGTCGGGGACCCATGTATGGAAATTCGACGAAGACCGGAAGAAGGGGATAATGAGCGATGCGGATTACCTGCTGGCGGAAAGCTGTATGTCGCGTAGCCCGGGGCATTGCATGACGATGGGGACTGCTTCTACCATGGCCTGTATGGTGGAGTCGCTGGGCCTCACGCTGCCAGGCGCTGCGGCCATACCGGCTGTAGACTCCCGCAAAAAGGTGTTGGCGCATCTTTCCGGGCGGCGTATCGTGGAAATGGTAAGAGAGGATTTGCGGCTGTCCAAGGTACTGACACGGCCTGCTTTTGAAAACGCGATTAAAGTGAATGCCGCCGTTGGCGGAAGCACGAATCTTATTATTCATCTCACGGCGATAGCCGGTCGGATAGGGGTGCCGCTGGCCCTGGACGATTTCGATAAGCTGGGAAGCCAGATTCCTTTATTGTTGAATCTCATGCCTTCCGGTAAATTCCTGATGGAAGATTTTTATTATGCGGGTGGTCTTCCGGTGATCCTGCATGAGCTGCGGGGGCTATTGGATATGGATGTTATAACGGTAAATGGGAAAAGCCACCGGGACAATATAGCAGGGCGTGATACCTGTTATAACCGCGAGGTCATAAGCGCCTTTGAGCAACCGCTTATCCCGCATGCAGGGATTGCAGTAGTCAAGGGCAATCTTTCCCTGAACGGCGCTGTGATCAAACCTTCTGCCGCTAGTCCCGCCCTGATGCAGCACCGTGGCAGGGCAGTGGTATTCGAAAATATAGAAGACTATCATGCACGGATAGACGATCCGGCTCTCGACATCGACGAGACCTGTGTAATGGTGCTGAAGAATGTCGGGCCTGTCGGTTATCCTGGTATGCCCGAAGTCGGGAATATGGCGTTACCCAAAAAATTACTGGAAAAAGGGGTGACGGATATGGTGCGTATCTCCGATGGAAGGATGAGCGGAACGGCTTACGGAACCGTAGTGCTGCATGTATCGCCCGAATCGGCTGTAGGCGGAACGCTGGCATTGGTGAAAAACGGGGACTGGATCGAGCTGGATGTGACCGGCCGGAGGTTGCATCTGGATGTGCCGGGTGAAGAGCTGGCGCAGCGGAGAAAGGAGTGGGTTCCCGTCGAGGCGCCGGGGACGCGGAGGGGGTATGTGCATTTGTATGTTAATCATGTTCAGCAAGCTGATAAAGGGGCTGATTTAGACTTTTTGACAGGTGGGTCGGGATCGCAGGTGACCAGGGATTCTCATTAAACATGGAAGACTACGGCTTATGAATTTATTGATCGTTCTGTTCGGCATCCTGTTATTAGTGGCAATGATCTCCTGGGGAAAGGTTAATGCTTTTCTTGCCTTTTTGGTGGTATCAATCGTAACGGGTCTTTTGCTGGGAATTCCTTTTGGCAGTATTACTAAGAGCCTGTATAAAGGTATCGGGGATACGCTGGGACAATTGTCTATCGTGATCGTCCTCGGCGCCATGCTGGGCAAGATGGTGGCAGAAAGCGGGGCCGCCCAGCGCATCGCTACCACTATGATGTCCATTTTCGGGGAGAAATATATTCAATGGGCACTGATGGTGACGGGGTTTATCATCGGCATTCCGTTGTTCTACAATGTGGGATTTGTGCTGATGGTCCCGCTGATCTTTTCCGTAGTATATAAGTATAAATTACCGGCTGTATATATCGGGCTGCCCATGCTGGCTTCTCTATCGGTCACACATGGCTTTCTGCCGCCTCATCCGGCGCCAGCGGCACTGGTGGGGCAGTTCCATGCCAGTATGGGGAAGACCTTACTTTATGGGATAACCATTGCTATTCCGGCTATTATCCTGGCCGGTCCTGTCTTTTCCAGAACGCTTAAAAAGCTGGTCTCTTCTCCGCTGGAAGGGTTGGTGGCTGCCGATAAGCCTGAATCGCAGCTGCCGGGTATCGGAAACAGCCTGCTGTCTTCTTTGCTGCCGGTTCTCCTGCTCATGCTGACCACGCTGCTGCCCTTGTTATTTAACCTTTCGCCGGCGGTTAAGAATGTGGTGGACTTTTTGGGTGATCCATCCATTATTTTGCTGCTGGCCATTGGGGTAGCTACTTATACACTGGGTATAAACAGCGGGATGGCCATCAAAAAGATCATGCATATCTATGAGGATGCGGTAAAGGATATAGCCATGATCCTGCTGATCGTGGCGGGGGCGGGAGCTTTAAAAGAGGTCTTTTTGGATAGCGGCGTCAGCAGGGAGATTGCCGGGATCTTACAGGGATGGCCTGTTCATCCGTTGGTGCTGGGCTGGCTGATCGCGGCTATCATCCGGGTCTGTCTCGGGTCGGCTACGGTGGCCGGGCTCACGGCTGCAGGCATCATCCTGCCGTTGATGAACCGGATGCACGTGGACCCTAACCTGATGGTCCTTTCCGTAGGGGCGGGCAGCCTGCTATTCTCGCATGTAAATGACGGCGGCTTCTGGTTATTCAAAGAATATTTTAATCTCTCTATAAAAGACACTATCCGGTCGTGGTCGCTGATGGAGACCATTGTTTCACTGGTAGGGCTGGCAGGGGTTTTGCTGTTGAATCTTTTGGTACATTAAGGCTTACCGCGAAAAAAGTGGCGCTGGCTAAGCATATTCCTGTAATATTATTTAATTTTATAAACTATCTCAATGCCTTTATATTTTGGAGAAGACTATCACTAAAGATATTCTGAAAAACGAGCTATATGCCGGGCAGCGTCCTGCTGTTGAGCTTTTGTATACGCGTTACAGTGGAATGCTGTTTAGCTATATTCTGCAATTTGTCCCTGAAAGGGCGGAGGCCAGCAGCTTGCTGGTGGATATTTTTTCCAGGCTTACTCCCCGGTTGCAGGCAGCTTTTGATTCAAGCTTAAGCATTTATTGCTGGCTCCAGGTGGAAGCCCGAAAGATCATTCTGGAATATGCCCGTAAGAAGAATGGGTATTCCGACAGTCCGGAGCCGGGTTCTTTTAATAGCGGCACTAACAAGGTGTATTATTTTTCCCTGTTGGAAGAGACTTCACCGGAGCACCAGTGGGTCTTTAGGGAATTATTTATTTATGGAAGGAAAAAAGAAGAGCTGGCTGTACAGTCGGGTAAAGACCTGGCTTATATTAGTAGGATTTTAAGGGAATGCCTGCTAATTATAAGAAAAAACCTCGAGTAGCCGTGAATATTGAATTATATATACAAAGCGGAATCGTAGAAAGTTATGCTCTCGGATTGGCCACTCCCCTGGAGGTTGCCGAATTCGAGCAGTTATTGCCGCATTTCCCCGAATTGAGGGAGGTTTTATCCGACTTTGAATACCACCTGGAACTTTTCGCCATCGATAATGAAGAACCGCCGCCACCGGGTATCCAGGAAAAGATTGAGGCGCGTCTCCGGGAGATACAGGCGGTACCGCGGATTACACACAGTAATGGTCGCCAGTACCGGCGGCGGCAGTCTGGCGAATACATTCCCATAGAAACTTCGTCTCCCTATGTTATTATGGTGCACAAGGCCTGGCGTACCTGGTTTATCGTGTTTTGTATCCTGTCGAAGATAACACTGGGCCTTTCCATCTATTATTTTTTGGAATACCGGCATGCCCGCAGGCAGATACAGCAATTGGAAGAGCAGTTGGGAAAGAGGGAAGGGGCCGGCGCCGCGAGTGCCGGGGAGGGGGGAAGTAAGCGGCGGGGATGGGGGGAAATAGGTTGATGTGGCGCCGCTTTTAGAGGCGGGAAAATAAAATTTTGGTTGTTCGGTTTTGGCGGTTAATTTTGGGCTCGCAAATAAGCGCTCAGGCGCAAATGAATTATGAAGAATAACAGACAACATCAGCACCATCATTTTTTCTTACCTCAGGGGTAGGCCGGTGATGTTTTGTCTAGAAAATAAAACGTATTAAGGGCTTACCGGGAGGTAAGCCTTCTTTTTTTTATTAAACCCAAGAGTTGTGAACAAACTAAAGATCGCTATTCAGAAGTCCGGCCGGCTTTATGACGATTCGGTAAAACTGCTAAAAGATTGCGGAATTGACCTGAAGAACGGCGTTAATAAGTTAAAGGCAGAATGTGACAATTTTCCCATGGAGATCTATTTTTTACGGGATGACGATATCCCGCAGTATGTGGAAGATGCTGTAGCCGACATTGGTATTGTGGGGGAGAATGTCCTTTACGAGAAGAATAAGAAGGCCGAGATCATCGAACAACTGGGTTTTGGAAAATGCCGTTTGTCGGTGGCAGTGGGAAGGAGCGAGTCATATGACGGAGTGGAATATCTCAACGGAAAGAAGATCGCGACCACCTATCCCACGCTGGTGCGGCAATTCCTGGAAAAGAATAAGGTCAGCGCCGAGATCCATGAGATCAGCGGGTCGGTAGAGATAGCGCCGGGCATTGGCCTTGCGGACGCTATTGTCGACCTGGTCAGCAGTGGCAGCACGTTGTTCATGAATGGGTTGAAGGAAGTGGAAACGGTGCTGAAGTCACAGGCTGTGTTAATCCGGAATGAGCGGCTGGGAGCGGATCAGCAGCTGTTGCTGGAGAAATTTCTCTTCCGGATACGCGCTGTAAAGAAAGCCCGTAACAACAAGTATGTCCTGTTGAATGCGCCCAATGAAAGGCTGCAGGAGATCATTGGTTTGTTACCGGGCATGAAGAGTCCGACGGTGCTGCCGTTGGCGGAGCCGGGATGGAGCAGCGTACACAGCGTACTCAACGAAAATGATTTTTGGGAGATCATCGAACGGCTGAAAGATGCGGGCGCCCAGGGTATCCTTGTTGTTCCTATTGAAAAAATGATTATATAATGGAGATTATAGATGTCAGTACTACAGGCACGCTTTCGGCAGAACTGTTATCGCGGCCGGTGATCGACACGCGGTCGCTGGAGCACAGGGTCGCGGCTATTTTATCTACCGTGCGGGAGGAGGGCGACAGGGCTGTCAGAGAGTTCTCGCTAAAATTCGATCAGATAGCGCCTGAGACTTTCGAACTAAGGGCGGAGGAAATAAACGCCGGGGCAAGTGAAGTGGGGGAGGAGCTGAAAATTGCTATCCGGGCGGCCTACACCAATATTTTAAATTTTCACAACCAGCAGCGGCATACGGAGGCGGTTGTCGAAGTGATGCCCGGAGTGAAATGCTGGCGCAAGCCGGTGGCTATTGAAAAAGTAGGATTGTATATTCCCGGGGGAACGGCGCCATTGTTTTCTACCTTGCTGATGCTGGCGATACCGGCGAAGATCGCAGGTTGCCGGGACATTGTGCTTTGCTCGCCACCCGATTCGCAGGGGCGGCTGCATCCGGCCATTCTTTATGCCGCGCAGCTGGTTGGCATAACCAGGGTCTTCCGGGTTGGCGGTGTGCAGGCTATTGCCGCCATGGCTTATGGAACGGAATCTGTTCCCCGGGTGTATAAGATATTTGGTCCCGGGAATCAGTATGTCACCTGTGCCAAGCAATTGGTGCAGCGGGATGGCGTGGCGATCGACATGCCGGCGGGGCCAAGTGAGGTGGCTGTATATGCGGACGAGACCTGTGATCCGCTGTTCGTGGCGGCTGACCTGTTGTCCCAGGCGGAACATGGTGCGGACAGCCAGGTGGTGCTGGTGAGCAATTCGTCCATTGTGGTGACCGCGGTGTTGGCCGAAGTGGACAGGCAGGTGGCGCAGCTGCCCCGTTCGGATATGGCCCAGCGGGCGTTGGCAAACAGCCGTGCCTTTATTGTGCGGGACAGTAAGCAGGCTATGCAACTGCTGAATGACTATGCCCCGGAGCATCTTATCCTGGCCTGCAGCGATGCGGATTCCTTAGCTGAACAGGTGATCAATGCGGGGTCGGTATTCCTGGGGCACTATTCTCCGGAGAGTGTAGGCGACTATGCCAGCGGCACTAATCACGTATTGCCTACGAATGGCCATGCGCGGGCATACAGCGGGGTGAGCCTTGACAGTTTTGTAAAAAAAATTACTTTTCAACAACTGACCCGGGAAGGACTGACCAGTATCGGAATGACGGTCCGGCGGATGGCAGAGGCTGAAGGGCTGGAGGCGCATGCAAGGGCGGTCAGTTTAAGGATGGAAAAAAACTAAAAAGATTATGTTCGATTTAGACAAGCTTTTACGAGACAACATTCGCCGGCTGGTGCCCTACTCATCGGCCAGGGACGAATTCAAAGGGGAGGCGCAGATCTTTCTTGATGCCAATGAAAATAGTTTGGGTTCGCCGCTAACCAGGTGGTATAATCGCTACCCGGACCCTCATCAGTGGAAGGTGAAGGAAGCTATTGGTAAAATAAAAGGCATTCCGCCCCAACATATTTTTTTGGGCAACGGGAGTGATGAATGCATCGATCTGTTGTACCGCGCCTTCTGTGTTCCGGGTAAGGATAATGTCATTATCAACCCGCCTACTTATGGGATGTATGAGGTGAGTGCGAATATCAACGACGTGGAAGTGCGTCGTGCGGTGCTGCTGGATGACTTTCAGCTGGACCTTGTACACCTGGAAAACCTGGTGGATGAAAACACCAAAATGATCTGGATCTGTTCGCCGAACAATCCCACGGCTAATTCCATGAACCGCCAGGATATCGAGATCATCCTGAACAATTTTCCGGGTCTGGTGGTGGTAGATGAAGCGTATATCAACTTTTCCCGCCATAAATCCTTTATCCAGGAATTGAGCGATTATCCGAATCTCGTAGTATTGCAGACAATGAGCAAGGCCTGGGGGCTGGCGGGTCTCCGGCTGGGTATGGCTTTTGCCAGCGAAGCCATCATCGATGTATACAACAAGGTAAAACCCCCCTACAATATCAGCCAGGTCAACCAGGAATTGGCCTTGAAGGCCCTCGAAGAAGTGGGGCAGGTAAATGATATGATCCGTCAATTGGTGACTATGCGGGAGCAATTGGCCAAGGATCTGGCCGGTTTGCCGCTGGTGTTGACTGTTTATCCCAGCGATGCCAATTTTTTACTGGTGAAGATGGAGAATGCGCGAGGTATATATGAAAGCCTGCTGGAAAACGGGATTGTCCTGCGGGACCGCAGTAAGGTAGAGTTGTGTGAGGGGTGTTTGCGTATAACTGTGGGGACGGGGAAGGAGAATGCGGAGCTGGTGGAGGTGTTGCGCGGCCTAAAATGAAGCGGTCTAAGATAAAAATTAGTAACGCTGTCCCCGGATGAGCGGACCAGCAATAGAAAAATTCAAGTAATTTGCAGCAAGTTAATTCATAATCCATGCAACAATTCATCAACAGAATGAAAGAAGTATCCAGGAAGTCCCTGTTTCTTATAACAGGGTTATGTCTTGGTTTATGTCTACAAGGTTTGGTCGTCCGTGCCGGTGACGGCGGTGGCGATGGCAAAAAAAATGGGGATGGCGGTAAGGCAGCAAAAGTTTCAGCTGCCGTTTCACCCCTGAAATTACCTTCGGGTTTTTCTGCCGTGACCGTGGTAGATTCTTTTGGCAAGGTGCGTCATATTGCCGTCGCGCCTAACGGGGCTATTTTCGTCAAGCTTGCGAAACTGAAAAACGGAAAAGGAATTTACCGTTTGCAGGATACCAATGGTGACGGTAAGGCTGAAAAGATCACTGGTTTCGGCGATTTTCCAGGAACGGGCATGGCTATCAGCAATGGGTACCTGTATGCCACTACCGACGAGGATGTTTACCGTTTTAAATTGGATGGCAATAACGACGTGGTCAATCCTGGTAAACCGGAAAAAATCGTCACTGGCCTACTGGCCCGCCATGAACATGAAGCTAAGACGATCACCCTGGATGATAAAGGGAATCTGTTTGTCAATATCGGCGCCTATTCCAATTCCTGCCAGCTGCAGGACAGGGCGAAGGGGTCTCCGGGTCAGAAGCCCTGCCCTATCCTGGATTCAGCAGGAGGCATCTGGATCTTCAAAGCCGACCAGCCGGATCAAACCTATGGCACCGGCAAACGGTATGCTACGGGGTTGCGGAATTGTGTAGCGCTGGACTGGAATAAGTCCACCAATTCCCTGTTCGTTATGATGCATGGCCGGGACCAGCTGCACGATCTCTTCCCTGACATATGGGATACGAAACAAAGCGCCGAGCTGCCCGCAGAGTGTATGTATGAACTGCACCAGGGTTCTAATTGCGGCTGGCCTTATATCTTTTACGACCAGTTCCAGCAGAAAAAGATACTCGCTCCGGAATATGGCGGTGATGGAAAGAAGACGGCGGGTGAGGATGCACAGGATCCCGTGGTGGCTTTCCCCGGTCACCTTGCGCCGGATGGGCTGTTGTTCTATACCGGCAATCAATTCCCGGAGAAATATAAGAATGGCGCCTTTATCGCCTTTCACGGCAGCTGGAACAGGGCTCCGGAGCCTCAACAGGGGTATTATGTAGTCTTTCAGCCGTTTAAGGATGGCAAGCCCGATGGTAAGTGGGAAATATTTGCGGACAATTTCTCGGGTGGGCCGGACAAGACGGCTTCCGGTCGTGCGGAGCATCGTCCCTGCGGTCTGGCACAGGGCCCGGATGGGTCGATCTATGTTTCGGATGATAACAAAGGAACCATCTGGAAGATATCTTATAAAAAATAATGGACAACCGACTGATGAAAAAAAATACAGTATTCTTCACGCTGACTTGTAGCTTGTTCATGCTGGCTACTGTCCTGATGTCACAAACGAAAAAACCGGCGGCGGCGGCAAAACCTGCCGCCACGGGTGGATTGCAGGCCTCTATTACCAGGGGCAAGCAGGTATATCTCGAGCAATGTCTGGCCTGTCACCAGGCGGATGCGCTGGGCGTACAGGGCATGAACCCGCCGTTGGTGAAGACGAAATTCGTGCTGGGGGATAAGGCTACGCTGGTGAAGATCGTGCTCAACGGGTTGCAGGGAGTTCAGGTAGATGGAGAAGATTATCATGGCGTGATGGCGCCGCATCCTGATCTTACCGATGAGCAGATTGCCGATGTATTGACCTATGTACGGAATAGTTTTGGAAATAAGGCAAAGGCGATCACGGCGGCGGAGGTGAAGGCTATACGCGCGGCGGGTTCAACGACGAATCCGACGACTCATCCGACGAATTAGCCGGCGCAGTAGTTGATCAAGGGATAATCAAATTTATTAATGCGTATTACGGGCAACCGGGATACGCATTTTTTATTATAGTTTTGCAACACATGAAGCGAATTTTATTTATAGACAGGGATGGTACCCTGATCAAAGAAGCCCCGCCGACTTACCAGATCGATTCTTTTGAGAAACTGGAGTTTTATCCGAATATGTTTGAGTACATGAGCAGGATAGCCCGTGAGTTCGATTATGAGCTGTTGATGGTGACGAACCAGGATGGACTGGGAACAGCTTCTTTTCCCGAGGATAGCTTCTGGCCGGTGCAGAACTTTGTTCTGAAGACGCTGGAAGGGGAGGGGATCCGGTTCAGCGGGGTTTATATCGACCGGAGTTTCCCGGAAGAGAAGCTGCCGACGCGTAAGCCGGGTACGGCAATGCTGACGAAGTATATTGACAACGAGGAATATGACCTGGCTAATTCTTTTGTCATCGGCGACCGCATCACTGACGTGCAGTTGGCGAAGAACCTGGGCTGTAAGACCATATGGCTGAATAATGATGCTTTGCTGGGCGGCGCGGAGATCAGTGATTCCCGTCACGACCTGGAAGGGGCCATTGCGTTGGAAACGCCGGATTGGAGCAAGGTATACGAATTCCTGAAACTGGGCCTGCGCCGGGTGGTGCATGAACGCAATACCAGCGAGACGCAGATCAAGATCGATCTGAATGTGGATGGCAGCGGGAAAGCGGCTATTATTACGGGGCTGGGATTTTTCGATCACATGCTGGAGCAGATAGCGCGGCATGGCAAGATGAACCTTTCCATCCGGGTCAATGGAGACCTGCACATCGACGAACACCATACGATAGAAGATACGGGCATAACGCTGGGAGAAGCTTTTGCGCAGGCATTGGCAGACAAGCGGGGCATGGAGCGATATGGTTTTGCCCTACCGATGGACGAGGCCGATGCGAAGGTATTGATCGATTTCGGGGGGCGCAACTGGATCGTCTGGAATACGGAGTTCAAGCGTGAGCGAATAGGAGAAGTGCCTACGGAGATGTTCTTTCATTTTTTCAAGTCTTTTTCGGATGGGGCGCGGTGCAACCTGAATATCGAATGCAGGGGCGAGAATGAACATCACAAGATAGAGGCCATTTTCAAGGCTTTTGCAAAGGCGATACGGATGGCGGTGCGGCGGGACCCGTTAAGCAGCTATTTGCCGAGTACGAAGGGGGTGTTGTAGGCGTGCCCGCGGGCGGCGCGGGATGCCGACGGGAGCCGAAGGATGACGGGCGGCTTGGCTAGACCCTAAGGAATATTTTTTTTCGGTACAGGAAATAACATAATCCCCATTCACAGGTAAAAATGACAAGGGAGGTAATGATGGGGTGTGCCCAGCTGGTAAGCGCTGTGGCGTATCCGTTGAACCACCGGTCGCCTACGATTTCAAAGAACAGGTAGATAAAAATGGAATTCATGCCTACGATGGTGAAGAATTCGAGGTGGCGGCGATGATCTTTTACGTCGATCCACCAGTAACATACCGCGAGGGTGAGGAGGCTGTAGCCAAGGGAGACCAGGGTGAACGAGCTGGTGGCTATGCGTTTGATAATAGGAGTGATATTAGACCAGTCGAGGATATAACCAAGGAGCAGGGTGATGAATCCCCAGGCTATTAATGTGCCGACTTTTTTTTGTTTGGGCCCCAGGAGCAGTTTTCCAGCCAGCGCCCCACCGATAGTGTGTACCGATGTGGGAATGCAATTGATCGCAACCCAGCCACCGGGGTTGATCTTATTCATCAGCAGGAGGTCTATATAATTTCCAACGTTGTGCTGGTCGGTGAAGGGCTGGTCGAAGCCAGGCACGTGCGTAAAGCGATAGATGATCTCTGCGAGTAATAACAGCCCGGCGCAAAAGGCGATTTGGGCCTTCGCCGGCCATTGAAATACCAGGAATGCCACCAGGGTTGTAAAGGACAGCTGCGTCAGTACGTCCCAGAGCTCGAAGGAGAGTCCTTTTGGTCTTACGGCATAATCCAGCACGCCCCAAAAGAATAACCACCCGCATCTTTTTAGTGTTTTTTGGAAGGATTGTCCCCAGGTCAGTCCTTTTTGCCGTTGTTTTTCGAGTGAAAAGGCCATGGCTGCCCCTGCCATGAACATGAAGGCGGGCTGTACGAGGTCCCAGGCGTGAAGGCCATGCCAGGGGTGATGGAAGAATTGCTGCATCAGGGAGTTAAGGATGTTTCCCCGGGTGGTATGTTCCAGGTGCTCGTAAAGCCCGGCGGATTCCAGCGCCAGCAGCACCATGATAAATCCGCGCATGAAGTCGAGGGATAAGAGGCGTTGATATATAGGCGGGTGAAGAGAGTCTGCGGGGGTTGCATTGGCAGGGGCTGTTTTGTCTGGCATGGCAGTAAATATAAAAAAATTTGGCGATTTGGTTTTTCCCGTGGATATTTGCTCCGCAATGAAGATAACAATCAATCAACAGTGGTGGTGGCATACGAACTCCAAACGGGGCAAGTAAGGCTATTGTCATAGTTTATCAATAGTATTTACCAGATTGGGCCCCGAATTTCGGGGCCTTTTTATTTGTGCCATTTTAACCGGACTCCGTCCGGTGAGTACATAACCCAGACATGAAAAAGATAGAGATCAAGACAAATTGTAAGAAGCTGCTCTCGGACATCTATACGCCGGTCGGCATTTACCTGCGGTTGCGCGACCGTTTCCGGGATACCATCCTGCTGGAAAGCACGGATTACCACGCTGCCGAGAACAGCTATTCTTTCATTTGTATCAATGCCATTGCCGGCATGGAGATTACCGATACGAAAAGCATAGAGTTCAAGCTGCCGGGGCAGAAGCCGGAGCGGGTGCCGCTGCCAAATCTTTCGGATACGCCGCGGCTGCTGTGGGAGTTCATGCAGCGTTTCGAGGTGGAAGCGGCGTCTGAGAAGCCAGTGAAGGCGACGCAGGGACTGTTCGGGTATACGACGTTTGATGCGGTGCAATTTTTTGATACGATCAAATTAGAAGATAGGGGGAGCGCAATACCATTGATGCGCTACCGGCTGTATCAATACGTTATCGCCATCAACCATTTTAAGGATGAGCTTTATATCTGTGAGAATAAGATAAGTGGCATTGAGTCGGAACTGCCGGTGGTGGAGTCGCTGATCCGGAGTAAGGATGTTCCGGTTTATCCTTTCCAGCCGCAAGGAGAGGAGACGTCAAATCTAACGGATGAGCAGTACCGGCAGATTGTGCAAAGGGGAATAAACTCTTGTATGCGCGGAGACGTCTTTCAGATCGTACTCAGCCGGCGCTTCCAGCAGGGTTTTACCGGTGATGAATTCAATGTATATCGCGCCTTGCGGAATATCAATCCTTCTCCTTACCTCTTCTTCTTCGATTATGGCGATTACAAACTGATGGGCTCATCTCCGGAGTCGCAGATCATTTTGCAAAACGGAGAGGCCATTGTACATCCTATAGCGGGTACTTTCAAAAGGAGTGGGGATGATGTTACAGACAGACAGATGGCGGATAAGCTGCTGAAGGATGCCAAGGAAAATGCGGAGCACGTTATGCTGGTCGACCTGGCCCGGAATGACCTGAGCCGCAGCTGCGACGACGTGACGGTGACGCATTACCGGGAGGTACAATACTATTCTCACGTCATTCATTTGGTGAGCGAGGTAAGGGGGCGATTGAGGCAAGGGTTTAATCCGTTCGGGTTGCTGTCGACTACTTTCCCGGCGGGTACGCTTAGCGGCGCCCCGAAATTCAAGGCGATGGAGCTGATCGATACGTATGAACCTACGGCCAGAAGCTATTATGGCGGCTGTATCGGGTTTATGGGATTCGACGGCAGCTGCAACCATGCGATCATGATCCGCAGCCTGCTCAGCCGCAATAATACCCTGACCTATCAGGCCGGAGCGGGTGTGGTAGCGGCCAGCCAGCCGGAAAGCGAGTTGCAGGAAGTGAACAATAAATTAGGCGCGCTGAAATCGGCTATTGTTTATGCGGCAAAAATTTAAATAATTTATAGTGACACGTATACTGGTCTTTGACAATTATGACTCTTTTACCTATAACCTCGTGCATCTGGTAGAGAAGCTGATAAAGCAGCGGGTGGAGGTGTACCGGAATGACCGTATCCCATTGGAAAAGGTAAAGGAATATGATAAAATCATTCTTTCCCCGGGGCCGGGTATTCCTTCCGAGGCGGGACTGCTGCTGCCCTTGATCCGGGAATATGCGGCATCGAAACCTATTCTTGGCGTTTGTCTCGGGCACCAGGCTATCGGCGAGGCTTTTGGAGGCAAGCTGGTCAATTTGAGCACTGTATATCATGGCGTGGCGACGCCGGTAAAAGTACTGAAGCCGGGGACTTTGTTTGAGGGGTTGCCGGAGACATTAGAAGTTGGTCGTTATCATAGCTGGGTGGTTAGTGAAGAGGGTTGGCCGGACGAACTGGAAGTGACGGCAAGGGATGAGAAGAATTTTGTGATGGGGTTACGGCATAAGACACTGGATGTGCAAGGTGTGCAGTTTCATCCGGAAAGTGTGCTGACTCCGTTGGGTGAGAAAATATTGGCTAATTGGTTGAAACAATAACACCATAACTGGAATCAATGAAAAAGATATTACAATATTTATTTGAACATAAGACGCTGTCCCGGGAACAGGCAAAGGATGTACTGGTCCGTATTGCGAAGGGTGAATTCAACGAAAGCGAGCTGGCTGCCTTTATCACGGTCTTTTTGATGCGCAGCGTCAAAATTGAAGAGCTGCAGGGGTTTCGGGATGCTTTATTGGAGTTATGTGTACGCGTTGACCTCGATGGGCAGGAAACCATCGACATCGTCGGAACCGGCGGGGG
>WNFM01288386.1_pt1 | contig 138217 bp, 146 predicted proteins | sample 5400271 | NCBI WGS metagenome assembly WNFM01 (sample SAMN13153352, study PRJNA577476) | soil metagenome | isolation source: 60 cm saprolite on Douglas fir-dominated hillslope | place: USA:California | collected 2013-09-17
GCGGATCACCCGCTCCTGCGAGGGGCCGTTGGGGGCTGTGAGGCCGTTGGAGGCGCCGTCTTGGTTGACGGCGGAGCCGCGCAGAACGGCGAAGATCGGATGGCCGTTGCGATGGGCGTCGGAGAGGCGCTCCAAGACGAGCACCCCCGCTCCCTCTGCCCAGCCGGTGCCATCGGCCGCCTCGGCGAAGGACTTGCAGCGCCCGTCGGGGGCGAGGCCGCGCTGGCGGCTGAACTCGGTGAACATTCCTGGGCTGGCCAGAACCGTCGCCCCTCCCGCCAGAGCGAGCGTGCATTCTCCACCGCGCAGCGCCTGGGAGGCCAGGTGCATCGCCACCAGCGAGGAGGAGCAAGCGGTATCGATGCTGATCGCCGGGCCCTCCAGGCCGAGCGCATAGGCGACGCGGCCGGAGGCAACGCTGGTCGAGCTTCCGGTCAGGCGAAAACCCTCCAGCTCCCCCTCCGGCGCCCGCATCCCCCCCGTGTAGTCCTGCGAGCTGACGCCAACGTATACACCGGTCGGACTGGCGCCCAGAGACGAAGGATCGAGGCCAGCGCTCTCGAGCGCTTCCCAGCAGGACTCGAGCAGCAGTCGCTGCTGTGGATCCATCGCCAGCGCCTCGCGCGGGGCGATGCCGAAGAACTCGGCGTCGAAGTCGCCGGCGGCGAGGAAACCGCCCTCGCGCGCATAGGCGGTATCGGGCCGGTCGGGATCCTGATCGTAGAGCCGCTCCAGGTCCCAGCCACGATCGGTGGGGAAGCCGGAGATGCCGTCACGGCCCTCGGCGATCAGCTCCCAGAGCTCCTTGGGAGAACCGGCTCCGCCCGGGTAGCGACAGGCCATGCCGACGATCGCGATCGGCTCGTCGCTTGCCTGGGCGCGGAGCGCGGCCTGCCCGGCATCCGAGCCCGTGGTCGCCTCGATCAGCAGGCGCTCGGCGAGCCGCGACGAGGTTGGGTGGTTGAAGACGACCGGCGCCGGCAGCCGCAAACCCGTAACCGTCTGCAGGCGGTTGCGCAGCTCCACCGCCGCGAGCGAGTCGAAGCCGAGCTCTTTGAACGCCCTGCCCGGCTCCACCGCCTCCGCGGAGTCGTGTCCCAGGACTCTCGCAACCTCAGCTCGAACGAGGTCGAGCACGATGGGCTCGCGCTCCTCCTCGGCGACCGCGGCAAGCTTGGTCGACAGAGCGCCGGCGCCGGCGGACGTCGCTCCGCCGGGCCAACCCTCCGCGAGGGCCCGTCTCGCCTCCGGCAGATCGTCGATCAGCGGCCGGGGGCGAGCGGAGGCGAACAGCGGCGCGAAGCGCTCCCAATCGAGATCGGCGACCGTCAGAGCGGTCTCCCCACGGTCGAGCGCATGCTGGAGCGCAACGAGCGCGGTCTCCGGATCCAGTCTCGATAAGCCCTGTCGCTGCAGCAGCTCCGCGGCAGGTCCGGGCGCCCCCTCTACGGCCCAGGGCCCCCAGGCGATTGCGGTGGCGGGTAGACCCAGAGCCTGCCGGTGCAGAGCAAGGGCATCGAGGAAGGCGTTTGCGGCCGCCGAGCTGCCGCGACTCGAGGCGCCCAGCGTTGCCGCGCTGGAGGAGAAGAGGACGAAGGCGGAGAGGTCGAGATCCGTGGTCAACTCGTGCAGGTTGCGCGCCCCAGAGACCTTGTCCTCGACGTCTTCCGCCGCGTGGAAAACGGCTGTCAACGGCTCCCCCGCTGGCACTGTTGCGAGCAGCGCCTCGAGCTGCCCAGGCTGAGCGAGGTCGCAGTCCGCCTCGATGACCCGCGCTCCGCGGTCGGCCAGCCAGCCAGCCACTTGGCGACCCAGTGGGCCAGTTGCGCCGGTGACCAGGATCGTGCCGCTCGGATTCCAGGGTTCGGTGGATACGCCGGGCTCGATCGGCGCCCGCGCCAGACGACGGGCCAAGGCGCCGTTTTCGCGCAAGGCGATCTGATCCTCGTCGCCGCCATCGCTCAGCACACCCTGGAGGCGCTCCAAGACCGACTCGCCAAGCTCAACCGGCAGGTCCACGAGGCCACCCCATCGCTGGGGCTCCTCGAGGGCAAAGCACCTGCCGTAGCCCCACAACTGCGCCTGGGAGGGATGCCGCAGCGGGTCGGAGGAGCCGACCGACACGGCCCCGCTGGTCGCAAGCCAGACCGGGGCTGGGATCTCGGCCTCGCCGAGGGCCCGCAGGAGCGCGACGGTGGTGGGCAGTGCATCGTGTCCCGTGCCGGATCTTTGCGAGCGGTAGGCAAGTCCGAGCAGCGAGAGCACACCCTCGACCTCGCCTGGGGCGTGTGCCGAGACGGCGGAGCGCAGCTGGCGGACGGGGGCGCCGACATCGTCGCCAGTTAGGTCCAGCTCGACGTGCACCGCGCCCTCGCCAAGGGCTTCGATTGCGGCGGCGACATCCGCGTCCTCGCGCTGGCCCGGTGAAGTGACCACCAACCAGGCGCCCAGCGCTGCCGAGGCCGGCGCATCGCCGATCGGGGTCCAGCGCTCGCGGTAGCAGAGACCATCGAGCGCGGACAGCTCCCGGCCGCGACGCCAGACCTCCAACGCCTCCAGCCAGAAGCTCTCACGCTGAAACGGGTAGGTGGGCAGCGGGACTCGCTTTGCCCCGCTGCCCGCGAAGAGCGCCTCCCAGTCGAGCTCGGCGCCGGCGGCGTGCGCCTGGGCGAGGGAGCGGGCGAAGCGCCGCGGGCCGTCCTCCTCGCGGCGCAGGGTGCCGAGGGCAGTCGCCTCCGTTGGGTCGGCCAAGGCGGCTTCGATCGTCTCCCCCACGGCCAACGCGAAGACCGGATGGGGGCTGACCTCGATGAAGACGCGGTGGCCCTGCTCGATCAGGCCGCGGGTGACCTGCTCGAAGCGAACCGTCTCGCGCAGGTTGCGGTACCAGTAGGCGGCGTCGAGCTCTGCGGTGTCGAGCTCGGCGCCGGTCACGGTGGAGTGGAAGGGGATATCGCCGCTTTGGGGGGAGATCGGGGCGAGGGACTCGAGGACCTCCTCGCGCAGCTGCTCCACGTAGGCGGAGTGGGAGGCGATCGCGGCGGGTATCTCGCGGGCGCGAACGTCTTCTTTGGCGCACTGCTCGAGCAGCTCGTCGAGCGCCTCGCGATCGCCGGAGAGGATCGTCGAGGAGGGGCCGTTGTGGGCGGCGACCTCGACCCGCTCGCCCCAGCCCCGCATGCGGGGCTGCAGCTCGGTGGCGGAGAGGGCTACCGAGACCATCCCTCCCTGGCCGGCCAGCTTGGAGATGATGCGGCTGCGCAGCGCGGCGAGCATCGCCGCGTCCTCAAGCGAGAGGCCCCCGGCTGCGTAGGCGGCGACGATCTCCCCCTGGGAGTGCCCGGCGACGGCAGCCGGGCGCACCCCGGCCGAGTGCCAGAGCTCGGTGAGGGAGGCCATCACCGCGAAGAGGGTCGGCTGGACGACCTCGATGCGCTCGAGCGAGGGGGCGCCCTCGGCGCCGCGCAGGACATCCTCCACCGACCAATCGAGGTGAGGCGCGAGCGCCTCTTCGCACTCTCTGAGCTTGGCGGCGAATGGGGGTGAGGTCTCCAGCAAGTCGAGTGCCATCCCCTCCCACTGAGAGCCCTGGCCGGGGAAGAGGAAGACCGGGCGGCGCTCGGCGCGGGCGGCGCCGCGGAGGACGCCCGGGGCCTCGCTGCCCTGGGCGAGGGAGGCGAGCGATGCGAGCAGCTCCTCGCGGTCGGCGCCCAGGGCGACAGCCCGGTGCTCGAAGGCAGAGCGGGTGGTGGCGAGAGAGTAGGCGACGTCGGTCGGGTCGAGGTCGGGATTGGCCTGCAGGTGGTCTGCGAGGCGCTCGGCGGCCTGGGCCAGGGCGGGCTCGGTCTTGGCCGAGAGGGGCAGGGGGATCGGCAGGGAGAGGGGCTGGGCGACCGGCGGGCTCACCGGTGCCGTTGCGGGAGCCTCCTCGAGCACGAGGTGGCAGTTGGTCCCACCCATCCCAAACGAGCTGACGCCGGCGATCAACGACCGGTCGTCGTGCGGCCAATCCCCATGGTTGTCCTGAACGCGTATGCGCAGCGCGTCGAGGGGGATCTGCGGATTCGGCTCGCTGAAGTTGAGGCTGGCGGGGAGCTGCCGGAGCTCGATCGCGAGCGCCGCCTTGACCAGCCCGACGATGCCGGCGGCGCCCTCCAGGTGACCGACGTTGGTCTTCGCCGAGCCGACCAGCAGCGGATCGTCCTCGGGCCTCTCTGCCCCCAGCGCCGCGCCCAGCGCGGCGGCCTCGATTGGGTCCCCGACCGCGGTCCCGGCGCCGTGCAGCTCGACGTACTGGACCTCCGAGCGCTTCAGCCCCGCCTGCCGGTAGGCGCCCCGCATGACGCTCTCCTGCGCCGCCTGGCGGGGCACGGTCAGTCCCTCGCTCGGCCCGTCGTTGTTGACCCCGCCGCCCCGGATCACGCAATAGATCCGGTCTCCATCGGCTTCCGCCGCCGCCAGCGGCTTCAGCGTGACAAGACCGCCGCCCTCCCCCCGGACGTATCCGTTAGCCCGCGAGTCGAAGGTGAAGCAGCGCCCGTCCGGCGAGAGCCCGCCGAATTCGGCGGCGCCGAGCGCGACGCTGGGGTCGAGGTTGAGGTGAACGCCGCCAGCGAGGGCAAGCGTCGCCTCCCCCTTGCGCAGGCTCTCGCACGCCAGGTGGACGGCGACGAGGGAGGACGACTGGGCTGCATCGACAGTCAGGCTCGGTCCGGTCAGGCCCAGGGTGTAGGAGACCCGGTTGGCGATGATGCTGCGATGCAGGCCGGTCATCGTGTGACGGCTGATCGCATCAGGGCCGCTGCGGTGGGTTAGATTTGAATAGTCGCTAGCGATTGAGCCAAGGAAGACTCCGGCCTCGTCGCCCCGGATCGCGCTCGGCACGATCCTGGCGTCCTCCAGGGCCTCCCACGCGAGCTCGAGGACCAAGCGCTGCTGCGGATCCATCGCCGCGGCCTCGCGCGGTGAGATGCCGAAGAAGGCGGGGTCGAAGCGGTCGACGCGATCGAGGAAGGCGCCGAAGCGCACGCCAGGCTCGCCCGCGGGCAGCGCCTCGCCCGCGCGCCGCCCAGCCGCCGCCAGCCGCTCAGCCGGGGTCTCGGCGATCGCGTGCTGGCCAGCGGCCAGCAGCCGCCAAAACGCCTCCGGATCGGGCGCGCGGGGAAGGCGACAAGAGACGCCAACGATCGCGACCCGAGGATCCTCTACAACCATCTGATTCTCCCCGAATTTTCCCTGGAACTACGAAACGAACATGGAGATAAACACGCTGGTGCGCAAAAGGCAAAAACACACACCGAAGGTGGCCAGCGCTAGGCCACCGGCATGCCCGGCTCGGCCCCGTCCGCCGGCAACGCGATCGCCGCCAGGACGAGTCCGTTCGCAACCAGCCAGCTGCCTTGGAAGCTGCGCACCTCACGACCGTCGAGGAGGGGGCCCGGGACAAGAAGGTGCGCCGAGAAGCGCTCTCGTTGCCGGTCGATCGCGACCAGCGCGTCTTCGAAGCCGAGCCAGCGTTCGGCCAACGGGAACCAGGCCTTGTAGACCGACTCCTTGATGCTGAAGAGCAGCCGGTCCCAGTGCGTCTCCGGAGACTGGCGGGCGAGATATCGCAACCACTCCCGCTCCTCGGGTAAAGCGATGTCCTCGAGCAGACCGTCCGGCAGGGGTTGGTTGGGCTCGGCGTCGACGCCGACCGTGACCAGATCGCCCGCCCGAGCGACCGCACAGGCCCGATACCCCTCGCAGTGCGTGATGCTGCCGACTATCCCCGCCGGCCAGAGCGGCTCGCCGCGCCGCCCGGACGGGATCGCCTGAGGCCGCTGGCCGAGTTGCGCCAGCGCTTCGCGAGCGCAGGCGCGAGCCGTGGTGAACTCGCGGCGACGTTTCTCGACCGCGCGCCCGACGATCGTCTCCTCCTCGGGGTACAACGCCACATCGAGGTCCTCGCTTGTTGCCGCCACCCTGGCGCTCGCGGGCAGGATCCGCTCAAGCACGCGATGCCTCCGGCAGGATCCGGCGGGGCGCGTATTGGCGGCCACTGCGGTGGCGGCGCTCGCGCGGATAGCCCAGCGAGACCTCCTCGAAGCGGACGCCATCGTGCCAGGTGGTGCGCGGAATGTGCAGGTGCCCGTAGACCACGGCGGCCGCCCGGAAGCGGCGATGCCAGTCGGCGGTGCGAACTGTTCCGCACCACTGCGCGAACTCCGGATGGCGAAGCACGCGGGTTGGCTCGTCGAGCAGCGGAAAGTGGTTGATCAGGACCATCGGCAAGCTGGGGTCGCTGGTCGCCAGGCGCCGCTCTGCCTCCCTGACCCGGGCGTCACACCAAGCCTGACGGCTCGGGTAGGGGTCGGGGTGGAGCAGGAACTCGTCGACGCAGACGACACCGGCGTCATATGCCCGCTGCAGCGCCTCCTCCCTGGTCGAGCCGACGTTACGCCCGAACGTGTAGTCGTAGAGGAGAAAGAGCGGCGCGATCTGAGCTGGCCCGCCCTCGCCGTCCCAGATCGGAAAGGGGTCCTCTGGAGTGGTGACGCCAATTCGCTTGCACAACTCGACCAGATGCAGATAGCGCGGCTCACCCCGCAGTTGCAGCGGGTCGTCACGGTTCGCGAGCAGCTCGTGGTTGCCTGGCGTCCAGATCACCCGCTCGAAGCGTTCACGAAGGTTCCGCAGCGCCCACTCGACATCGTCGGGGGAGTCGGCGACATCGCCGCAGACGATCAGCCAGTCGGCTTCCGAGCGCGGCCGCAGCTGGTCGACGATCGTGCGATTCTCGGGGTGGTCAACGTGCAGGTCGCTGACCGCGAATAGCATCCGGTCCGTCAAAAGCGGAGACGGTCGCGATCCGCCAGCGTCGCCAGCGCCCCGGCAACCCGAGCACGCGTCTCGTGCGGCTCGATCACCTCGTCGACGAAGCCGCCCGCCGCCGCCACCTCGGCCCCGAGATGCTCCTGCGCGTATGCAGCCGAGAGGGCCTGTTGCGTGGCGGCGGGATCCTCGGCGGCGGCGAGCTCACGCCGGTGGATGATCCCTGTCGCCGGATGGGCGCCCATCACGCCGATCTCCGCCCGAGGCCAGGCGAACACGAAGTCCGCCCCCAGACCTCGCGAGTTCATCGCGATGAATGCGCCGCCGTAGGCCTTGCGCAGAACGACGGTCACACGCGGCACGGTCGCCGCCGCAAAGGCGCGCACGAGGGTGGCGCCGAAACGGATTACGCCCGCCCGCTCCTGCTGCACACCGGGCATGAAGCCGGGCGTGTCGACGAGCACGAGCAGCGGCAGTCCAAACGCATCGCAGCGCGAGACGAAGCGCGCTGCCTTTTGCGAGGACTCGGTGTCGAGCACGCCGCCGAGATAGCGCGGCTGGCTCGCGACCAGGCCCACCGGCCGTCCTTCGATCCGGGCGAACCCCGTGACTACGCTGCGCGCCCAGCGCGGCGCAACCTCGAGCAGCGAGCCGGCATCGACGATGCCGTCGCTGACCGCGCGGATGTCGTATACGCGCCGCGGCGAGCTCGGCACGCACTCACCCGGATCGCTCAGACGGGGGGGCGCGGCCGCAGCCCCCGGCAGGTCTCCGCCGGCGTGCTGCGGCAGGTAGCCCAGCAGCTCCCGCGCCAGCTCCACGGCCGAGCGCTCATCGGGCGCGACGAAGTCGCAGACGCCGTTGCGCTCGTGCACCCAGCGGCCACCGAGCTCTCGCATGTCGACGTCCTCGCCGGCGACGTCGCGTACCACCGCCGGGCCGGTGAGGAACATCGCCGCGTGCTCGGTCATCACCACGAAGTCGGTCAGAGCGGGCGAATAGCAGCCACCGCCAGCGGCAAGGCCGGCGATGACCGAGATCTGCGGGACGTGCCCTGAGAGCAGCACGTTCTGGCGGAAGATCCGCCCGTAGCCACAGAGCGCCGCGGTCCCCTCCTGCATGCGTGCCCCGCCCGACTCGATGATGCTCACCACCGGCAGTCGTGAGCGCCCCGCGAGCTGGAGCAGGCGGTCGATTGTGTCGGCCTGCGCCTCGCCGAGAGAGCCGCCGAGGAACTTCGCGTCCTGCGCGTAGCAGGCAATCGGGCGGCCGCCGACCCGACCAATCCCTGCGATCACGCCGTCTCCGGGGTGCGCGAGCGTTCCGATCCGAGTCGACAGCACCGCGGACCGAAACACTTCCAGCGAACCGGCGTCGCAGAGCAGCTCGAGCCGCTCGAGCGGGCCTGCGGCATCCTCCGGCGGGCCGGATTTCAGAGTCCCTGCGATCCCCGTCACGCTGTTCACTTCCCCATCCCCTGCCCCTCCCTGGGCTACGTCAACTCGGTTGGAAGCGAGTCTCAAGGCGAACGCAGCGTGTGACCGCAATGCGGACAGACCGCCGCGTCGCCACGGTCCTCCGCTGCCGCGATGGCACCCTCCGACGCCTTGCTGTCGCCCTCGCGCAAGGCGCGCAGCTCCAGCCGCAAGTCGGCAACCGAGAGCCTCTCCTCGCTCGCCCGCCGCAGCCACTCCCTCTGCTCATCGGGCTCGAGCGGCGCGACCAGGACGTGGTGACTCCAGGTCAATTTGTCATTACGTAGTGACAAATCGAACCGCGACGCGACCCACGCCATATTCCTCAGGCTGGCCACGTCGTAGCCGGTGACCCGGGCGGCCTCCGCGTATTTCTCCCCCCATCTCGAAGTTCCGTAGCGAACCCAGTCGCCGATCCACCATTGGCTACAGCGGCCGATCGCCCCCAGGCGGCGGCCGGTCGCCAGCCAATCGGAGTGGCCCAGATCACGCTGCGGGGCCCAGGCGATTTTTGAGAGAGCGCTCGACGAACCCTTGACCTTCGCGCTCGTCGATGTCACCGACCGCCTCGGCAGATCCCCCGCGGAGACGGGCGAAAGGCGGGATTTGGCGGCATTGGGCGACCCAGGCATCACAGGCATCACTCATCCGATTGAAGAAAGGCTCTGGCTAAAACGCATCACCCCTAAGGGCACTTATATGCGTCGCCCCGAAAGGGGCATCCATATGTATCACCGAGGGCTACACCCCTGTTACCCCAATATGGCGCGTGCATCGGCCTCGGCTTGGCCATGATGTCCTCCAGCCCATTCGTGAGCTCAGTCAACGGGTGGCGGACCGTCGCCTTCGGCCTCGGCTTCGAGCTCCTCGAGGCCCAGCGCCACGACGAGCTCCGCATGGCAATCCGGCAGCAGCCGCCCGAGCGCCTCCTCGACCTTGCGCAAGCGACGCTGAACCGTGTGGCGGTCGACCGCAAGCGCAGCGGCAGCCGTGGCCGCGTTGAGGCCAGCGGAGAAATAGGCGCGCAACGTTTCGCGCAGGACCGCGCCGGAATCGCCGTGGCCCTCGAGCGGCGCCAGATAGGTCTCCAGCAGCGACTTGGCGAGGGCGTCGTCGCGCAGCACAGCGGCGAGCAGGATCACGTCGCGGGCGCGTGTGAGCCGCTGCGGCTTGCGCAGTATCACCTCCTGCGCGGCCTGGGCCTCACGGTGGGTGAGGCGCCAGCCGTCGAGCCCGCTGCGCGGCTCGCCGACCGCCAGCGACGCGCTTCCGGTGGCGTCGGTAGAGAGCAGGCGCTCGACGTCCGGGACCGCCAGCGGCCGGCGGGCGCCGAGCCAGGCCCACACAATCCCGTTTCCGCGTGGCACGACCAGGGCCTGGCAGTCGAGGCCCGCCGCCAGCGCGCGGACGCCGGCCTCCGCCTCGCCGCCCTTGACGATCATGCCCAGGTGCCAGGCGTCGAACGCGTACCCGAGATCCCCGACGTCGGCGGGACTGTCGCCGGCGACCAGCCGCTGCACCCGTTCGGCGAGACGCTGCGACGGCGAGCGCCTCATCCGCGCGAGCTCGTTCATGTACTCGGTCGCCACGGCCGCCATCAGCCGATCGACCTGCGGGCCTTGAGCTCTGAGCACCGCCCGCAGCACATCGCTTGGAAAACGGTCGGCTTCGTCCATGATGAAGTCCCCAAGGACCCTGTCCCCTGTCGCGTAGCGCCGCAGCATCGTGTCCAGCTTCGTCCCGCTGCGGGCGGCGCGTCGCGCCTGCTCGGCGGCGGCTGAAGGAATCGGCTCCGACCACTCCTCGCCTTTTTCCATGTTGGCGAGGACGAATTCCAGGGACTTGGTGACGGTCGCCCGCAACCCTGCCGCGTACTCCGGATCTCCTCCCCCTTCCGGTTCGGAAAGGGCGCGGACGCGCACGAATATCGCCTCTTCTATCTCCGCGGCCCGCTCCCGCAAGCGCACGACGAGCTCCAAGCGAATCGCATCGAGCGAGCCGTGCTCACCGTCTCTCACGCGGTTCACCGAGCGCTGCACCGCCTCCTGGACGGGCGAAAATCGCGACGCCTCGGCGGAGACTCCCCTGTCACCATCTAAACCTCCTTTATACACACGCTAGTACCCAGCTTAGGGGACGTCAACTTCGACAATCGTCGACATTTAGGGCGATCGTGCCTGACGGGAGTCCTCCCCCCCGCCGGCCGATTGAGAGCCGCCGATGTCTCTAGACGAAGTCGATGACGCTGCGGATCCCGTCCTGGGCCTCCATCAGCTCGAAGCCCCGGTTGACCTCATCGAGGGTCAGGCGATGGGAGACGAAGGGCTCGACGTCGATCCCGCCGGCCAGGTAGCGGTCGATCAGAAGGGGAACCTGGTCGCGCCCCTTGACGCCGCCGAAGGAGGAGCCTGCCACGCGGCGGCCGGTGATCAGGAGACGCGGGACCAGGTCGAGCGTCTCCCCCTTGCCGGCCACTCCGGCGACGGTGCACAGTCCCCAAGCCATGCGCGCGGCTTCGACCGCCTGACGCATCACGGCGACGTTGCCGGTCGCCTCGAAGGTGTAGTCGGCGCCGAAGCCGCCGGTCATCTCGAGGATCTCCTCAACGGCGTTGCCGCCCCCTGCGATGACGTCCGTCGCGCCCTGGCCGCGAGCCAGCTCGAGCCGATCCGGAGCGAGGTCGACGCAGACGACTCGCTCGGCGCCCTGCAGCCGGCAGCCGGCGACCGCCCCCAGCCCGACCATTCCCGCCCCGAAGACGACGCAGGTGCTGCCCGGCTCCACCGCGGCGGTGTTGATCGCCGCGCCGAGGCCGGTCGAGAGACCGCAGGCGAAGAGGCAAGCGTGCTCGAACGGCGCCTCGGGGTCGATCTTCGCCAGGGCGATCTCCGGCATCACCGTGTACTCGGCGAAGGTCGAACAGCCCATGAAATGGCGGATTCCGTCGCCACCGCGGGAGATGCGGGTGGCGCCGTCGGGGAGGAAGCCCTTGTTCTGCTGCTCGCGGATCGCCAGGCAGAGGTTGGTCCGCGGGTCGAGGCAATGGACGCACTCGCCGCACTGGGGTGAGAAGAGGGTGACGACGTGGTCGCCGGGGGAGAGCGAGGCGACGTCCGAGCCGACCCGCTCGACGACGCCGGCCCCCTCGTGGCCGAGCACGGTCGGCGCATAGCCCGACGGGTCTGCGCCTGAGGCCGTGTAGAGGTCGGTGTGACAGACGCCGCAGGCGACGAGGCGGACGAGCGCCTCGCCGGCCCGCAGCTCGGCGAGCTCGACCTCCTGGACCTCGAGCGGCTCCCCGAACTCCTCCAGCACCGCCGCACGGATCTTCATCTTCGACCGCGCCCGCCGCTCGGGATCAACCGCTCTTGAAGCGGGCGGCCTCCTCCGAGCCGCCCGTGGCGTCGCCCTCGCTGTAGGAGTGCGCTCCGGCGCCGGCGAGCGTGCCACCGTCGACGATCAGGTACTCCTCGCGGATTGGACGGCCGTCGAACCAGCACTCGAGGATCTCGCGCGTCCCGGCGGCGTAACGGGCCTGGGCGGAGAGGCTCGTGCCGGAGGTGTGCGGGGTCATGCCGTGGTGGGGCATCGAGCGCCAGGGATGGTCCCTGGGCGCGGGCTGGGGGAACCAGACATCGCCGGCGTAGCCCGCCAACTGGCCGCTCTCACATGCCCGCGCGACCGCGTCGCGGTCGCAGATCTTGCCGCGGGCGGTGTTGATCAGATAGGAGCCTCGCTTCATCTTCGCGAGCAGGTCCGCGTCGAAGAGATTCTCGGTCTCGGGGTGCAGCGGCGCGTTGATCGTGACCACGTCGCACACCTCCACCAGCGACTCCGCCGTGGGGTGGAAGGTGACGCCCAGCTCCTCCTCGACCTCGGCCGGCAGGCGGTGGCGATCGGTGTAATGCAGGCCGACCTCGAATGGCTTCAGCCGCCGCAGGACCGCCGAGCCGATGCGTCCCGCGGCGACCGTGCCGACCTGCATGCCCTCCAGGTCGTAGGAGCGCGAAACACAGTCGGCGATGTTCCAGCCGCCATCGACCACCCATTGGTAGGAGGGGATGTAATTGCGCACCAGCGAGAGGATCATCATCACGACGTGCTCGGCGACACTGATGCTGTTGGAGCAGGTCACCTCGGCGACCGTCAGGCCGCGCTCGATCGCCGCCTGCAGGTCGACATGATCCGAGCCGATGCCCGCCGTCAGCGCAAGCTTCAGCTTGGGCGCCTTGGCGATCCGTTCGGCCGTCAGGTAGGCGGGCCAGAACGGCTGGGAGATGACGACCTCCGCCTCCGGCAGCTCGCGCTCGAAGACCGAGTCAAGGCCGTCCTTGTCGGAGGTGACGATCAGCCGGTGCCCCCGCTCCTCCAAGAACTCGCGCAGCCCCAGCTCACCCGAGACGCTGCCAAGCAGCTCGCCAGGCTCGAAGCCGATCGCCTCGGGCGTCGGCGTGCTCTGGCCATCGTGGTAGCGCTCGATCTTCGGGACCTCGTCGCGCGCGTAGGACGGCGGGTAGCCGTCGACCGGATCGCCGTAGAGCACGCAGAGGACGGTCGCCATCGATCGCCATCCTCTCGCAAGATGCGCTGAGCGGTCAAGCTCCTATCTCGAGATGTCGCTCGGCAGCGATGGCCTACAGTCATCGAGCGCGGTTTTCGCTGCGCTCAACCAAATTGAGAGGCGGTCCCTTGGATCCTGTCGGATATGAGCTGTGTACTCCCGAAGGCGGCAAGGGCGGTGGCGTTCGCGCGACTCGTGGCTTCCGGGCAGGTGAGAAGGTGATGGTCGGGGTGCTCGAAGGCGAGGTCGACTGCAACGACTCGCACGCGACCCAGGTGAGTCGCACCAAGTGGGCTCGGCATGGCGGTCTCGGCCCCAAGGTCAATCACTCGTGCAGCCCCAACTGTGGCGTCGAGCTCAACGACACCGGCGCCTGCGACTTCGTCGCCCGCAAGTCGATTTCCAATGGCGAGGAGATCACCTTCGACTACGCCATGCGCAACTACACGATCGAGCACTTTCCCGGCGGCTGCCTTTGCGGCGCCGACATCTGTCGCGGCTCGGTAACCGGCTGGAAGGACCTCCCCGCCGAGCGCAAGGCCGCCTACGACGGTCTGGTCGCCCCCTACCTGCTCGAGATCGATCGCGAGTTGACTGCTTCAATCGTCTGAGTGTGTCGAAACCATCTGCGATTCTCGCCTTGCCGGTCGCAGTCGTAACGCTGGTCCTTGGGCTGGGCGTGCAAAGCGCGTCAGCCCATCGACACGGCGGGCGCCCGATACGCGGCAACGGCCGCCTGCGCTGGCAGCCCAAGCCGACCACCAAGCCGTGGCAGTGGCAGCTGCAGGGGGCGATCGATACCTCGATCAACGCCGCCGTTTACGACGTTGACGGCTTCGAAACGCCGGCCCACACGATCCGCGAGCTGCACCGGCAGGGTCGCAAGGTCGTTTGCTACCTCGACGTCGGCAGCTGGGAGAGCTACCGCCCCGACGCGGGCCAATTCCCCAATGCGGTGATCGGCAACCGCTACCAGGGTTTCCCCGACGAGCGCTGGCTGGACGTCAGTCGCTTTCACCTCTTCGAGCGGCCGCTGGAACGCCGTTTCGCGATGTGCGCGCGCAAGGGCTTCGACGCGGTCGAGCCGACAACCTCGCCGGCTGGGAACCGGAAAACAAGACCGGCTTCGACATCACCCGTGCCGACCAGCTGCGCTTCAACCGCTGGGTTGCACGTCAGGTGCATCGCCGCGGCATGGCGGTGGCGCTGAAGAACGACGGCCGCCAAGCGCATGAGCTGATCCACGCCTTCGACTTCGCGATCGTCGAGCAGTGCTTCCAGTACCAGGAATGCGGTCTCTACCGGCCCTTCGTGCACGACCAGAAGGCGGTGTTCGAGGCCGAGTACGAACTGGTGCCGCAGCAGTATTGCGGCACCGCGCGGGCGCTGGGCTTCAGCGCCATACGAAAGGCATACGACCTCTTCGCGCGCCCTTGGCAGCCGTGCTGACGCCGGGTGTCGACGGTATCGCCTCGAGCGCATGATTCGCGCCACCCATGCCTGGGATACGCTCGGGCCCATGAACAAATCCCTCAACACTGACCAAGCCGCGATGCTCTACGGCAATCGCTTCCTCACCGAGGACGCTCCCGACCGCGACTTCCCGCCAAGCGGTATGTCCGCCCTCGACGCGATGCGCCTCGTCGACGAGGAACTGGCGCTGGAGGGAGATCCACAACGCAATCTGGCGACCTTCGTCACGACCTGGATGGAGCCCGAGGCGCAACGGATCATCGGCGAGAACCTCTACCGCAACTTCATCGACCACGCCGAGTATCCGATCTCGGCCGAGGTCGAGCAGCGCTGCATCCGCATGCTCGCCGACCTTTACCACGCCCCCGGCGAGACGACCGGCGCTCGCACGCAAGGCTCCTCGGAGGCGATCATGCTCGGCGCGCTGTCGCTCAAGTGGAAGTGGAAGGAGCGCCGCGAAGCCGAGTCGAAGTCAATCGACAAGCCGAACCTGATCTTCGGCGGCGACGTGCACGTGGTCTGGGAAAAGTTCTGCCGCTATTTCGACGTCGAGCCGAAGATCCTGCCGCTGCAGGAAGGCAAATACGTGATCGGCCCCGACGACGTCGAGCCGCTGATCGACGAGAACACGATCGGCGTCGCGGCGGTGCTCGGCACCACCTTCACCGGTCACGCCGACGACATCGTCGGCATCAACGAGCTGCTGGTTGGCCTGAAGGGAGACAAAGGCCTCGATGTTCCCCTTCACATCGATGCAGCCAGCGGCGGCTTCGTCTGGCCCTTCCTCTACCCGGACTCCGAGTGGGACTTCCGCCTCGAGCAGGTGCGCTCGATCAATGTCTCCGGGCACAAGTTCGGCCTCGTCTACCCGGGTGTTGGCTGGCTCGTCTTCCGGGAACAGGGTGACCTGGCTGAGGACCTCGTCTTCTACGAGAACTATCTCGGCAAGACCGATGCGACCTTCACCCTCAACTTCTCCACCGGGGCCTCGATGGTCCTCGCCCAGTACTACAACTTCGTCCGCTACGGGCGCGAGGGCTACGCCTACATCATGAAAGCGATGCAGGAGAACGCCCGGGCCCTGGCCGAGAAACTCGAGGCCAGCGGCGATTTCGAGCTGATCGGCGACGGCGAGGAGCAGTTGCCCCTTGTCGCCTTCAAGCTCGCGGGAGAAAAGAACTACGACGAGTTCGACCTCTCCTGGCAGCTCTCCGCCGAGCGCGGCTGGATGGTCCCCGCCTACACGCTCCCGCCCAATGCCGAAGACGTGAAGATCCTCCGGGCGCTGGTCAAGCAGACCCTGAGCCGCGAGCAGGTCGACCGCCTCGCCGACGACATCGCGCAAGCCTGCGCCACGCTGGAAAAGAAGGGCGGCACCCACCCCTCCGAGCGCAAGCAGGTCAAGACCGGGACCGGGTACTGAGCGCCGCCGGACCCCCGTGTTGGGAGTGCCGGCGGAGCCGTAGGGCGCCGGGTTCAGCGAGGCTCGGCGAGCGGCCCGGGAAGTGAACGCCCCTGATCCCCGCAGTCCACCACTGACCGTGAGTGGCCCAAGCGGCTCTCGTAGATCATCCAGCCGGTGGAGGGTGCGGAAGGCTCATTTCGCGTCGTAGAAGATGGTGGGGGACCTTCCAATCGTGGTTCTCCCCTTAAACGAACGGCGCCACGATTTCGTGAGATCGATGCTGAGAGGAGGATCAAACCCACGGTTAGACCATCGCTCCAAGTGCTTGGTGTCCGTCACGGCGCCATCACCACCCGGCCGAAAGCGTTCCGGCCCTCCAAGTACGCATGGGCCGCGGCCGCTTCGGCGAGCGCGAAGGAGCTGTCGATCTCGACGTGCAGCTCCCCGCTTGCCACGCGCTCGATCAGGTCGGAGATCATCCGATGGACCCTCGGATACTCGGCGAGCAGCGCCCCGCCCAGATAGACACCGCACAGGGTGTTGTTCTTCCCCCACAGTGATTTGGCCTCGACGTCCGAGCCTGCTCGGCCCGCGACGCCCACGCTGACGAGCGTGCCCCGGTAGGCCAGTGCCTCGATGCTGTCCACCAGGTTCTTCCCGCCGACCGAGTCCAGCACGACATCGACGCCGCGCCCGTCCGTCAATTCACGAGTCCGATCGACAAAGCTTTCGTCGGCATAGTTGATGCCGTGGTCGAGTCCGAGCGGCTTCAGGCGCTCGAGCTTCTCGTCGCTCGAGGCGGTCGAGATCACCGTCGCACCCGTCTGCGATGCCAGTTGGATGGCGGCCATCCCCAGGCCGCCCGCCCCCGCGTGAATGAGCGCCGTCTGCCCTTCCTCGAGGTCCGCAGCGGTGAAGAGGCACTCGTATGCCGTGCCGACGGCAACCGGAATGCAAGCGGCCACCGCGGGGTCGAGCTCCTCGGGAATGGCCCAGGTCATGGCGGCCGGCACGACCCGCTTCTCGGCATGAGAGCCGTCTGCGTTCAAAGCCACCACCTTCTCGCCGACGGCAGGACTCTCGACTCCGGCGCCGACCTCGATCACCGTGCCGGCGCACAGATAGCCGACGACGTGAGGGGTCCTCGCCGGCGGCGAGCCCGCGCGGGCGAGGAGATCGCCGCCCTCGATGCTGATCGCCTCGACGTCCAGCATCATGCAGCCATCGGGGCACACCGGGTCGGCGACGTCCTCATAGCGAAGCACGTCGGGGGGACCGTTCTCGAATATCACAGCTGCTTTCATTGCCCGATCCTACGGGTAGCGGCGCGTTTTTCGCGACGGCTAGCATCCCCGTAATGGAGATCCTGGTCGTCGAGGACGAGGCGGCGATCGCCGACTTCCTCGCGCGGGGTCTCGAGGTGGCGGGCTACGGCGTGGTCACAGCCTCCGACGGCAACGAGGGAGAGTGGCTGGCCCTCGGCGGCGGATTCGACCTGGTGATCCTCGACCGGATGTTGCCGGGACGCGATGGGATCGAGGTGCTGGCCGCAATCCGGCGGGCGAAGCCGAGCCTGCCGGTGATCGTCCTGACCGCCAAGGGCGAGGTCGCCGACCGGGTCGAGGGCCTCGACCGTGGAGCGACCGACTACATGACCAAGCCGTTCGCCTTCGAAGAGCTGGTGGCGAGGGTCAGGGCCCACCTGCGGCAACCGGTCGGCGCATCCCCAACCGTGCTGGAGGCGGGCGGCATTCGACTCGACCTGCTCTCCCGCCGGGTCGAACGCGACGGCCTCTCGGTCCGCCTCCCCGAGCGCGAGGCCGACCTGCTGGCCCACCTGATGCGCCGATCCGGCCAGGTCTGCAAGCGTGAGGAAATCCTCACCTCGGTCTGGGACTACGACCACGACCCCGGCACCAACATCGTCCAGGTCTACGTCGGCTACCTGCGCAGGCGCCTCGCCCTGCCCGGCTCCCCCGCTCCGATCGAGACGGTCCGCTCGGTCGGCTACCGGCTGGCCGGCCGCAGATGAGGGAAGCATGGTCCCGCCTCGGCCTGCGCGGCAGGCTGGCGCTCTCGATCGCGGCGATCGTCCTCGCCGCCTTCGCCGTCGTCTACGTCGTCGTCCGCCATGAGATGGGGGGTGAGCGAGCGACGATCAAGTACGAGGAGCGCCGCGAGGCCGCCAGCTCGGCAAGGCAGGCGGCCCCGGACCGGGGTGAGGCGAGTCCGCTCTCGCCGGTCGAGGAGGCGCAGTCCGAGGTGCAACGGACGTTCCTGCTCACCGGCGGCCTGGCGCTCGCGGCGGCCCTGCTCGCCGGCTACCTGCTGGCGGCCCGCACCGCCGCGCCGCTGAGGCGGATGGCCGCCACCGCCGCGGAGGTCGATGGCGGAGACCTGACGCCGCGGATCGGACCGGAGCGCTCGGCGTCGGTCGAGGCGCGAACGCTGGCGGAGGCCTTCAACCACATGCTCGACCGCCTCGACGACGCCTTCTCGCGTCAGCGGCAGTTCGTCTCCGACGCCTCGCACGAGCTGCGCACGCCGCTGACGGCGATCCGCGGTCAGCTCGAAGTGCTGGCCAACAGCGCCCAGCCCGACCGGGCAGAGGTGCGCCGAGTAGAGGGCGTGGTGCTGACCGAGATGGCGCGGATCGAGCGGCTGGTCGACGACCTGCTCACCCTCGCCCGACTCGACGAGGAGGCGCCGCTGCAACGCCGGGAGATATCGCTTGCGCCCTTCCTCCGGGGGATCGCCGAGCAGGAGACTCTCGGTGTCGTCGCGATCGGAGAGCTGCCCGCCGGGACCCTTCACGCCGATCCGGATCGGCTGACCCAGGTGATCCGCAACCTGCTCGGCAACGCTCGGCGGCACGCCGGCTCGGAGGGGCAGGTCGCAATCTTCGCCGAGGCCCACGGCTCACGGCTGACGATCGGCGTCGACGACGGCGGTCCGGGGATCTCACCGGCGGAACGGGAGCGGGTTTTCGGCCGCTTCCACCGCAGCGAGGCCTCGCGCGCCCGCGGCTCCGGCGGCAGTGGCCTTGGCCTGGCCATCGCCCGCTCGATCGTCGAATTGCACGGTGGTCGGATCTGGGTCGATGACTCGCCTCTGGGCGGAGCCCGCGTCTGCTTCGAGCTGGGTGGGTTCGAGCCTCAGCTCGGCACGGCATAGATCTGCCCGCCCGCTTCCAGCACCTTCTTCGGCGCCAGGCCGCTGGGCGGCGGGCCGGCGATCACCTCGCCGGTTTCGGCGCTGAACTCGCCGCCGTGACAGGGACAGACGATGACGCCGCCCTGGTAGCCGACCGTGCAGCCGGCGTGGGTGCAGACGGCGCTGAAGGCCTTGAGACTGCCATTGGAATTGCGAATCAAGATGTCGGGCGAGCCGTCGGCGGGATCGCCGTAGGTTGCTGCCTGCCCGCTGGGCAAACGGCTTCCGGGGCCGAGCTTGACGGCGCCGGATGGGACCTGCGAAGCGGCGGCCGTCGAGCCGGATCCGGCGCCCTTGGCGCTGCCCCCTCCCCCCTGTGAAACACCACCCCCACCGGAGCCTGAGGAGGATTTTGCCCCCAGCGCCCGCGGCGCCGAGTACGGTCCTTTGACCAGGGCGGATATTCCGGCGATCGCCACCGCCGCCCCGGCGAGCTCGGCCAGCAGCGCTCGGCGTGTGGAGGTAGACGAGACGACGGTTTCCTCTCTTTCCCCAGCTTCGAGCTGACGTAGACGGGTGCGACGCGCCATCGCGGCCGAGGGGCGCTCGAGCATGTTGTCGAGCGCGGGCTGTCCCTCGGCGCCGGCCAGCACGAGCGGCAGCCAGGCGAAGGTGAAGACGAGGTCCGGGCCGAGGAAGTAAGGCGTCGTGTGCCAGCTCGCGGTCAGGAAGAGCAGCAAGTTCAGGCCGAGCCCGCAGGCCGCGGCGATCCTGGTGAGGAGCCCCGTGGTGACCAGCAACCCGATCAGGATCTCCGCCAGCGCCACACCGACTCCGGCCAGCTCGGGATGCGGCAGGGCGAAAGCGCGCAGGACGAAGCCGCCCGGAGTCCCAGCGGCGAAGCCGTGCAACTGCGTGCCGATGTAGGTCGGTGCGCCCGCGTGCAGGAAGCCGGGGTCGCTGAGCTTCTGGACCCCGGCGTAGACGAAGGTGATGCCGAGAAAGAGGCGCAGGGGGAAGAGCGCCATCGCGGGAGAGATGAGGTCCTTGCGCATCGTGCGCAATGTCCCCTGTAGCTCTAAACGCTCCCTCAGACCTCGATGAGAGAGCTCTCACTTAGGGATCAGCGCCTCACTAGCCGCCGGACTAGCCCTCGCCCTGGCGACGATCTCACTCGCCGGGGCCCTGGCTTCTTCCTAAGAAATAAGAAAATCCTTGACCGGTACGACCGTCGCTGGGAGACTCAGCGCGTCGATTCGACCGGAGGCGCTGGCGCAGGGGAGAAACGCATTGCTGGACACGACCCTCAAGAAGGCATTCGCGGGCGCCTGCGCGGTCATCGTCCTCCTCGTCGTGGCGATCGTCGCGGTTGGGATTCACGACAGGAGCCAATCGTCGGAGGCCAAGTCGTTCGAGGCGCCGATACCGCCGGTCGAATTCTTCTACCTGGACGGTGCCCGCATCCTCGACTTCCTCTCCGAGCTGGAAGGAGGCGAAGTCGGCGCGGTCCACAGGATCTCAAAGGAAATCGCCTCCGTGAACGCCGGCGGATCGGCCGACGGCTTCACTGTCGGGGCCTCCTCACAGCACGAATCCGTGGCCGACAGCACCATTACCCGAACCGAAGCGAGCGAGCTGGGGCTGCTGCTCGATGACCTCGCGCAGAACGAATCGCACGGCATCAGCTTCCACTCGATCGATCTGACCAGCGCTAAGAACGTGGAAAACTCGAAGATGGTCAGGGAAGGGATGCTGGTCCGGTTCGTGACCCACGAACTGCTCAGCCCCGGCTATATTCGTCCCTACGTCGTTGTTCGCCAGTCGGCGACGCTGGCTGCCCTGTTCCCGCAGGCGGCCGGCAACCCGGTCGGCGCAGAACGGGCCGAAGAACAGCGCAAGAAGGCCGAATCGTTCGCCCACCAGGTCGGGCCCGACCCACGGATCACCTTCGTCGTCTCCCCGCAGCCCAAGGACGATGGCGACATTCCGCTGAAGGTGCTGATGCCGATGCGCTACCGCGACCTCACTCAGGAGCGAAGCCTGCTGGAAAAAGGTCGGGGCCACTACACCGGCGGCAGGCTGGTGGTGTTCGGCAAGGTGATCCGCGTCTTCCGGCACCCGAAGAGCAACCGCTCCGAGTACACCGACTTCGCCACCCGGGAGATCTGGCAAAACCCGCTCGAACAGGCTTCCAATTTCCTGATCGATCACGTCAGCCACAACTGCAAGACCCGCCGCACCGAAACCGAACGCAAAGAACACCCGTCGCGTTCCCCGCTGATCGAAGGCCGCCACTGCTTCCTCGCCAAACTGAAGCGCCAGACGACGCTCACCGCGCCCGGCGCGGTGATCCTGCCGATCGCGATCTACAAGTGACACCGCAACCGGGCACCGCTACAGCGGCTGCAGGCGGGTCTTTTCGACCCGGGCGAGCTTGCGTTTGAGGCGCTTGAGTTCTTCGTCCTGCTCGGGGGTGCGTTTGTGGCCGCTGAAGGCGAGGTTCCTCTTCTCCAGCGGATCGTTCTCGAGGTCGTACATCTCCCACTGCGGCCGTTTGCGGTGTTCGACGTCGTGGTACTTGGCCAGCTTCCAGCGCCCTTCGCGGATGCTGACGATGTGGTTCGGGGGTTTCGGGTAGGGACCGTGGGCCTGCCCCGACTGGAAGTCGTCATAGGTGAAGACGACGTAGTCCTGGGTTGAGCGGTTCGAGGACGGGTGCAGGACCAGCTTCGAGTAGTCGACCCCCTCCCAGTTCGCCCGGGCGCTCTTCGGCGCCGCCGCCAGGCTCGCCAACGTCGGTAGGAAGTCGACGTGGGAGACGAGCGCTTCGGTCTTCGCCGGTGCGGGGAAGAGCTTCGGATTCGAGTAGACGAGCGGGACCCGCGTCGCCTCCTCGTAGAAGTTGAAGTTCTTCTGACGCAGACCGCCGTGGGCCAGCCCCATCTCACCATGGTCGGCGGTGCGGACCACCAGCGTGTTGTCGAAAAGGCCGGTCTCTTCGAGCTTGTCGAGGACGTTGACCAGGTAGCTGTCGGAGGAGCGCATCAGGTTGCCGTAGAAGTTCAGGTAGTTGCGTCTCTGCTCGGCGTTTTTCAGTTTTCCGGTCAGGTTGAAGATCCGCAGGAATTCGGCCTGGACCGAGGGCTTGGTCGAGAGGTCTTCTTCGCCGGTGGCCGGCGTTTGGATGTTCCCCTCCAGCCAGGAATCGTCGTAGCCGGCTTCTTCGAAGGACTTGTTCGGGTAGAAGAGGACGTCGTGCGGGTTGACTAGTGAGATCACCATGAAGAAGGGCTGCTGCTGGGCCGCGGTCGAGCTCAGGTACTGGAGCGCGCCCTCGTTCGCCCCTTCGCCGGTCGAGTCGATGAAGCGCCCGTCGTTGTCGATGAAGCCGCCGCCGGCCTCGGGGACGCTCTGGTTGGCGCCGGCGTCCGGCGGGTCCCAGCGCAGGAATCCGTACTTTTCGAGGTCGGCGGGAACCGCGTCTTCCTTCTTGGCCGGCTTCGAGCAGTGCCACTTGCCCTTGTAGACGACGTTGTAGCCCGCCGCCTTCATCACGGTGGCGAGGTTCTTCAGCTCCACCGGCAATTCCACCTGTGGATATTCGGAGGCGGGCATGTCTTCCTCGAGCGTGTACTTGACCCCGTGCTGAGCGGGGAAGTAGCCGCTCATCAAGGTCGAGCGCGCCGGCGAGCACATGCAGGCGTTGGTGAAGGCGCGTTCGAAGCTGAGGCCGTGCCGTCGCAGTCGCCTCATCCCCGGCAGGTTCTGGCGCAACCAGTTCGGCGGGAAGTGCTGGATCGCCCGTTCCTGGTCGGTGAGAAAGAGGACGATGTTCATCCCGGCGACATCGCGCCGCTTCCCCTTCGCCGCGCCGAGCGCCTGCTCGACGCCGGCGCCCTGTGCCAGCAGCGCAGCGGCAGCGGCCGTCGCTCCCGATCCGATCAGCTCTTTGCGGGTGAGCCCGCCCTCGCGCTTGTCGGTTCGACTCATTTGCTCCTCCGGAAGATGTCGACGGCGTTGCTGCCGAACGACGTCGAGTAGAGATAGCGGCCGTCGGGGCTGAGCGCGATCGAGCTGACGCCGCGCAGCGCCCGTGCGCGCGTGCAGCCGGGAACCGTGGGCGGGGCGAGGCAGCCAGCCCGGCCCCACTTCTGCGCCACCGAGCCGGATTTCCCACCGCGGTCGAGAACGGCGATTGCGCCGGTAGCGAATGCGGCGGCGTACACGTTTGCCCCACCCGGCGAGACGACGAGCCCCTCGGGCGCGCTGAGGGCGCGACCGAAGGAGCAACCGACCGCACGCAGCCACACCAGGCAGCCGGAGGCGCCCGGCTTCTGCGTGAGGCCGCCGGACGACGTAGAGCGGGTGAACGAGGTCACGCTGTTGCTGAACAACGAGGTCACGTACACGTCGCCGTCACCGGGACCGACCGTCACCGCGTTCGCGCCGCTGAGCTCCACCCCGGTGGCGCAGCCGGTGAATGGGCTGTTGACGATGCAACCGCTGCCGCCGGTCGCTTGGGAGAGGGCGCCGGTGGACGGGTCACGCGAGAGCACGACGACGGCGTTGGACAGGGCCGTGGCAACGTAGACGCTGGCGCCGTTGCCGCTGATCGCCATCCCCTCCGGTGCTCCTAAAGCGAGGCCGGAAGCGCAGCCGTTCGTCGCTTCGGCGATGCAGCCCGCGCTGCCCCCCGGCTGCGTGAGCGCGCCGCTGGCCCGATCACGGTCGAAGACCGCTACCGCGTTGCCGAAGAACGACCCGACGTAGACGTTCTCCCCGTCGGGGCTGACGATGACGACATCCGGCCCGGCCAGCGCACGGCCGTTGGCGCAGTTGGGGACCGGCAGCCCGGAGATGCAGCCGGCGCCGGCGGGAAGCTGGCTGAGCGCGCCGGTCGAGCGGTCGCGGTGGAAGACGCTAATGGTGTTGCTCGCCCGCGAGGTCGCGTAGAGGTTGCGGCCGTCGGGGCTGAGCGCGACCGAGTTCGGGCCGTCGAGCCCGACCGCCGTCGCGCAGCCGCCGGCGCCCTTGACGGCGATGCATCCCGCCGCCCCCTGCGGCTGCGTCAGCGTGCCCGCCTGGGCGTTGCGCTTGAAGATCGCGATGGCGTCGCTTTTCGAGGAGGCGACGTACACGTTCTTGCCGTCCGGGCTGAGGGCGATGGCGCGTGAGCCCATGAAGGGACCCGGGCCCTTGAGAGCACGCGCGGGGCCGCAGCCATTGGAAGGCGCCGAGCGATCGACCAGGCATCCCCGCGATCCCGGCAGCTGCCTCAGCGTTCCGCGCGTTTCCTTCTGGGGAGCGTGTTGCGGCGCCGGAGCGGCGAGCGCGCCGGCCGGCAGCGTCAGTGCCGCGAGAGCCGCCAGTATGGCGAACGCGCGGGTCGAAAGATGGCTCGCAGAGGTCACGCGGCAGGAGCGTATTCCGCCCCGCGGACACGCACACGAACCGAAGACCGCGAAATCCAGCTCAGCGCTTGCTCGCCTTTGCCTTCAGGTTGCCGAGCACCCCGATGCGGATGCCCAGCCACGGATAGGTGGCGGTGAAGAGCGTGTTGTCCTGCGGCTGCAGCCCGACCGCCGAGAGCCAGAGCTGGTAGACGGGAGCGTTGGCGATTCCGCCGTGCAACCGGCGCCAGACCCGATGTCCCTTCACCCCGAACGGAGGCGGGGTGATGGTATCGGTCCACTCGACCACGTTGCCGCCCTGGTCGAGGGTCCCCCAGGGCGAGACGGTCTTCGCCTGGCCGACCGTGCTGAGGCTGCCCTGGTAGATCGCGGCGTAGGTCGTCGGGTCAATCCCGAAGGGGTTCACGGTCGCGCACGCTTCCGCGCCGACGGCCGCGGGGCACCAGCTCGGGGCCGGCAGTTCTGAAGCGTGGAAGGTCGCGAGCGGCTGCGTCGAGGAGTTGGTGACGTCGCCGGTCGAGGGATCGAGCGTCGTCGATTTGGGAGCGGTCGCCGTGCCGTCTTCGAACACGCCCGGATTGGTCGGGTACTTCCAGTAGGAGTACTTACCGCCACCGTTCGGGTCGTAGTAGGCCGCTTTGATCCACTCGTCCTGGCTGGGCACGACGAAGCCGGTCTTATGCGAGCGGGTCGCCGCCCGCTGCGTCATGTCGTACATCCCGTGCTCGGTGGTTCTCGACAGCCGAACCCGGTAGGTGACGTAGCGGAAGCCGGCTTCCTCGCTGGCGTGCTTGGAGAGCAGCTGGCCGTTGTAGAGGGAGTTGTCGAAACGCGCCGAGCGCAGGAAGTTGGCGAAGCCGTAGGGCTTGTCGGCCCATTCCGGCGAAGCCACCCAGTAGTGATGGCCCTTGGCGGCGCCGGAGGAGAAATCGATCTGCCCGTACTTGGGCCAGGCCGAGGAGCTCTCGTCGCTGCTGTAGAGGCGATGCTTGTTGCGGCCGGCGGGGTCGACCGTGTTGAGGAACGCCACCCACTGGGTGACGGTGACCTCGAGCTGCCCGATGCCATAGCGGTACTTGACCCCGCCGACCTGCTGACAAGGGGGCTTGGCTTCAGCGGCTTCGGCACAGGACGCATAGACGGCGTCCTTGAAGGGGACGATTCCGACCGAGGGGTTCCCCGGGACGCCGACCTTGACCGTTTTCAGCGTCAGGATGGAAGGCGCCGGGGAGGCAACTGACATCGCCGGCCCGGCGAGCACCGATACCCCCACGATGGTCAGCGCCAGCGCCAGGCGATTTTGCAAGGCACGGAGCGCAGCTGGGCGAGTCGGCATTTTGCCCTATCGACCGGGGCTCGAAATGCTTTAACCGGCGAACCCGGGGAGTAGGTTGGAGGCAAAGTTGCTGGAGTGCGAAAAACGAGCGAAGGGAATGCCATGACGACCTCACTTGACGGAACCGTTGCGCTGATCACCGGCGCCAGCAGCGGTATCGGCGAGGCGACCGCCCGGTCGTTGGCGGCTCACGGGGCCAAGGTCGCGGTGGCCGCCCGCCGGCTGGAGCGGCTGGAGCGGCTCGCCGCCGAGATCGGCGGCCAAGGTCACACCGCCCTGGCGATCCAGTCCGACATCGCCGATCAGGAGCAGGCCATCGCCGCCGTCGACCGTACCGTCGAGGAGCTGGGTCGCCTCGACATCGTCGTCAACAACGCCGGCGTGATGCTGCTAGGTCCGATCGAGGACGCGCCCACCGAGGAATGGGACCGCATGATCGACCTCAACCTCAAGGGTTTGATCAACACCACCCACGCGGCCCTGCCGCACCTGCTCTGGGCAGCCGAGGACTCGGAGCGAGGCTGCGCCGACGTGGTCAACATCAGCTCCGTCGCCGGCCGCGTCGCCCGTGCCGGCTCGGGTGTCTACAACCTGACCAAGCACGGGGTGGGAGCCTTCAGCGAGTCCTTCCGCCAGGAGTTCGCGAGCCGCAAGGTCAGGTCGACCCTCGTCGAGCCCGGCGCCGTGGAGACGGAGCTGACCGACCACCTCCGCGACGGCGTTAGAGAGCAGGTGACCGAGCGCCTTTCCAGCATCCACATGCTCGAGGCCTCAGACATAGCCGACGCGATCGCCTATGCGGTGACCCGTCCCTGGCACGTCTGCCTCAACGAGATCCTGATCCGGCCGACCGAGCAGCAGGGCTGAGCAGCGGCCGGCCAGGCTTGCTCGTGGCCTCGATCTCGACGATCGGCATCTACGGCTTCGACCGGGCCTCGTTTCTCGGAGCCCTGGCCGATGCGAAGATCGACCTCCTGCTCGACGTGCGTCAACGACGAGGCGTGCGGGGCAGCGAGTACGCCTGGGCGAACGCGCGCCGCCTGCAGGCGGCGCTGGGGGAGGCGGGCATCGTCTACACCCACCTGAAGGAGCTGGCGCCGACCAACGAGCTTCGCCAACTGCAGTACCGGGAGGACGAAAGGCTCGGCGAGGGCAAGCGCTCCCGGACGGTCCTGGCTCCCGAATACGCCCGCCTCTACACGGAGGAGGTCCTCGACCGCGTCGGCCTGGCCCCGATCGTGGATTGGATCGGCGGAAGCTCGGCGGCGCTCCTCTGCGTCGAGCGCGATCCGGGGGCCTGTCATCGCTCACTGATCGCGGCACGCCTGGAGCGCGACTGGGGCTTCAGCGTCGAGCACCTGCGCCCGGATGCCGCGACCTGAAGCCGCCCAGCGACATCCCCACCGAGTAGATCACCTTCGCATCACGGTCCTCCTCGGTCGGCTCCCACTGGCGGCGGCGTGATGAGTGCGACGGGCGCCGAGAGGCCCGCGGCGCGGCGAAGGGTGGCAATGCGACGGCCGGGCTGGACAGCGGGACGGATCTCGCTGACGCGGTCCCCAAGTCCGGCGACGGTCGCGTCGAGATCGGGGGCGACAAAGGCGAGCCCCCAGAAGAAGGCGGACTGGTCGCCCTCGGCGTGCTCGATCGCCTCGGAGGGCTGCTGCACGACCTCGAGGATGATTGCGCCGAGCCGGAAGAACGCCTGCCGCGGGGCGCCGGCAGGCGTCGGCTCCTCGCGGATGCGGCGCAGGTCGAGACCGGCGCGCCGCAGCACCGCGACCGTTCGATCGAGCGCCGGCGTGATGGCGACGAGATGGTCGAGCGCGATAACGCCATTGGGATGAGATGACCGCTCACTCGGCGGTTGGCGATCCGAGCGCGTCGTCGACAGACCGTCCAGCTCGGTTGTCTCGATGTCGCGCAACGACCAGCCGGCCAGCCCTCTGCCCGCATTCAAGCCCGCCAAGCGGATCCGCACATCCCCGACGATGCAGGTGTCGCCGTCCACCTCGAATCCGAGCGCCAGCCAAGCGGCTGGCACGTCCGCGACCGTCAGCTCGTCGATCGTAGGAGCCACAGGCGAACGGTAGAGGAGATCAGCGCTACGGCCCACCGCTGTGCCCTCGAGCTGCCCAGGCCGCACTCGCCGACGTCGTCGGCGAGTGGACCTGAGTCAACTCGGTATCAGCCGATTCCGTATGTACCTTTGTTGGTTCCTTCGACCGTAAACGAGCCAATGGTCTTGTAGCCGGTGATTTCGCCGAGAAATTCCATTTCGGAGATTTCGGTGGGAGTGTTGAGCGTCACTGTGACGCTTCCGATCGTTTTATCGAGTTCGGTGATCCCACAGCCCGCTTTGAAGGTGCGCTTGGTGTGTAAATTTGTGATCGTCAGATCCGAGGTGTTCACGTCGACGGTCCAGGGAAGGCCTTTCGCTTCAGCCGTATTCAGTTCGCATTTGGCGAATGAGCCAAAGCCCGTCGGACATTTTTTGATTTCGAATTTGGTGATTTTCCCGGTGCTCCCACCTTCGGTGGTAAGGGTTGCGTGCAATTCGCATGACATGCCATTACCAGCGCTCGTTTCGAATACTTCGCCGCCGGTCAGGTTGAGTTCGGTGAATTTGGTGACATTCACCCCATGGTCTTTCCACACCGATGCCAGGGCCAGGGCCGGAACCGCGAGCAGCACAACCGCGGCGATCGATCCGGCAAGCAACAGCCGCCTGTTGATTTTCATCTCTCCCCATTTCCTTTCTCTAATGACTGGTCACCGCCAATACGCCTTCTCAGCGGAGGAACGAATTAGACAAAGAGAATGATTATAATCAAATAATTTGGCCAAATAGACCAGTAATCGCCGCAGCTGCGACGGGCGCGAACGATCTACCCAGGAGACGTCAATGCCGGTGGTGGGGGTGAGCCTCGAGCTTGAACACCACCGGCAGGGATGCCGCTTCGGGGGAGCCGCCGGTTGGCATGTAGGTCACCGTCACCGTGGTTCGGAGCTTGTGCTTCCGCGTCAGGAAGGCGCGGGCAGACGCCGTCGGCCTCAGGTGGATCGTCACCGTTTTCGCCAAGGCCACAGGGACGGTGACCGGCTCGATCGGCTTCCAGGGCTTTCTGGTCCTGCTCGTGCGGACGGTGCCTGCCGAGGTCGAAGCCCCTATTGCCCTCAGCAGGCCGGACCCTGAGACTTGCACCCGCAGAGTCGCGGTCCCGGTGTGCCGGTTCGCCCTGAGCTTGTCGAAGCTGAACAGGCTCGGACCGTGCTTTGAGCCGCCTGATGGCGACCCCCCAGGCGCAGAGCTGGAAATCGAGACCGCATCGACGCCTGCATTGAAGACTTCCTCGTGCACCGCGTTGGCGATACGCAGGCGCACCGTCTGGCCCGCGAAAGCACTGAGATTCGCGGTCAGCCTCGTCGGGGCCATTTTCTGCGGATCGCCCGGTTTCGTCACGAGCAGCGTGCGCAGGATGTCGGCCGGATCGATCGATTCGAGCGGTGCGCTTGGCTTCATTACGTCGATCCTGTACTGCTGGTTGCTTTCTACGCCTAAGACTTCTTCGTCGACTGACAAGGTGTTTGGCGTTGGAATCGCGATCGGTTCATAAGAGTTGTAGTAGGCAAGCAGGCTGAGTTGATGGTTGTACCCGGTCTCGAGAGCGATGTCTTGGTAGAGGATCAGCGTGTCGGGGTTTGCCTCGTCGGTAGTCGCGGCATAGACGCCCTGTGGAGGAGCCTGGACAGGATCGGCGGGAATGGGTTTCCTCCTGCTTCCGATCGGAGCGTCAGTGCCTTTGTAGGCAAACCAGTTGCCGGCTTCCGTCACCCGGTGTACGTGCCATCCATTGAGCGTCCCGGCCTCGAAATTGCCATTGACGACGGTGGCTGCCCCGGCGTCGCCTGGCATCAGCGCTACCGCGAGAACGGCTATCGAGAGAAGCACCCACCGGTTGTTGCATCGCACTCTCATCGCTCAGCCGAGAACCGTGAATTTCTTCGACGCAGGGCTCGCGTCGACGTGGCCGGCCGGATCGACTGCGCGCACCTCGAAGACATGCGTGCCGAGCTTCAGGTGCTCGTATTTCTTCGGCGACTTACAGAGATCGAATGGCTTGTCGTCGAGCTTGCAGAGAAAGACTGAGCCGAGCTCGTCGGATTTGAATCTGAACCGCGCGGTGCGGCTCCGAGATCTCGTCTTCGGCATCTTGACGATCGTCGTCCGGGGCCGGATCCGGGGGCCGGAGTCGCTCCCGCTGGCGGCACCCGCGCTGCTCCCGGCGTCGCCGCCTCCCCTGCCGCCATCTGCACTCCCCGCTCCGGCTACCGTCGTCGCCAAAGCCAGCTCGGAGGTGCCGCCCGCTTCGTTCGTCTGCGTTGCGGCGACGATCGTCCCGGCCGGAACAGCGCCGTCGTAGATGACTTTCCAGTTGCCGCCGGCGTCTGCGGTCGCTTCGCCGAGGAACGACTCGAGCTCGCCGGCTGCGCCGGTCTGCTTTCGAAAGACGCGCACCTTGGCGCCAGCTAGAGCGCCGCTGCCGCTGGCGCTCGCTTGCGCCGGCGTCGCGATCGCCGGTGGTTCGATCCCGTTGTTGGGACCTTTCGGTTCGACGCCGGCGGCGACCAGGTCGATGAAGAGTCCGTTATTGGCAATCCCCCTGTTGCGGGCCACTTCGTTCTCGGTTGCTTTGATGCTAGAGATCTCGATCGCGTCGCCGCCGCTGCCGGTGATCACGTTTTCGTCCGCCGCCGCGTCGCCCCCGACCAGGTTTTCCGTCACCCCAAAGGGAAGGGAGCCGTGGATCCAGATCCCGGCGCCACCGGCGCCGAAGATTTCATTGCCGAGGATCACATTAAGGTTGTTCTCGACCAGGATCCCGCTGGCTTGGAGCCCTTCGATCGCGTTGTCTTCGATCAGGTTGCCGTGTTCCCCAGTGGGTTCGGAGGTCGCGATGCCGGTTTCGGCGCCAGAGATCTCGTTGTCGGAGATCGTCGCTCCGAAGCCCTGCTGAGCGATGGCAACGCCGCCTTCCATCCTGATTTCGTTACCGGCGATCGTCGCTTCGACCGCGGCGCTAGGGAGTTCCCCGGAGTTGACGGAGATTCCTTCGCCGGGCGGCGCCAGGCTCCCGGAACCGGCGGGATCGACCCCGATCATGTTGCCGCGAACGATCAGGTCGCTGGCTTCGGGGCCGGCGAGCACACCGACGCTGCCCCCGCCGATGCGGTTGGCTTCGCCGGCTTTGGCCCCGCCGATGACGGTTTGCGGCGCCCTGCCGACACGGATACCGGAGGTGGCGTTCGGGACCGGCGCAGTTGCGGTCGCGTTGAGGCCGATGTAGTTGCCGGCGATGGTCGTGGCTATCGCGGGGGTCTCCAAACCACCGTCGCCTTCCAGATCGATGCCGATACCACTCGATGCGCCGCTGGCCCCGGAGATCACGTTGCAGCCCCCGTCGCACGCCGGGGTCGCCACGGCTTCCAAGCTCACCCTGGTTCCGATCGAGTTGCCGATCGCTTCGGATTCTTCGCCCGGGGCCGAGGTGACCTCGATCTCCTTTTCGCCGCTGACTTGCTGGGGGCTTCCGTCTTTCTCGATCCCGAAGTAGTTGCCCAGGACCCTGACGTGGCTGGCGCCGTGGATGTCGAGTCCGTCGCCGGTGTTGTTGGCGAAGACGTTTCCCCTTTCGGGCCCTTCGCTACCGATGAGGCCTTTGTCCGACCGCGGGTCGATGAAAATCCCGGTCGTATTGCCGCCCGCGCTGCCGTCGAGCTTGACGCCGAACCAGCTGGCCTGCGCCTTGAAATGTGGGGAGCTTTCGACGCTGACGCCGGTCTGGGCATCCGTCACGGCGAGCCCCCAGATTTCGGCTTCTTCGGTGTGGTCGACGATCAAAGCGGGATGACCCGCGTCGGGACCGTCGATGCCGACACAGGGGCCGCTTACTCCGGCCGCAGTAGGGCATCCGCGTCCGTTGATGGAAATGGGGTCTTTAATCGCGGGAAGGCTGCTGCCGAGGACGATCGTGCCTGCGAGCTGTCCATCGAAGACGGTTTCGTCGAAGACGATTTCGTCGAATTCGCCTTTCAAGCTGTTCGCTTCTTCCATAGCGGCTCGAAGCGTGCATTTGCCGGCGGCAGTCAGGCAGCTGACATCGCCAAGACTCGAGTCGACTTCGTCGGCGGTGCTGTCTACCGTGAATTGTTCGGCGTTGGCGACGGTCGGCACGACAAGCGCGCAGGCGAGCACGACCAGAGCCGCGGCAAGGGCCCAGCATCGACGCCTCCCAACCACTTCGTCGCCCAGCACGCCGCGACTCTAACCGCCGGCAATTTGATACGCAAGTGTTTTTGTCTAGTCGAGACGAAATGAGTAAACACAGCAGTTCCCAGTGGGCCTGCGTCAGTCCCCTGGGAGGAGCTCGTCGAGTGCGCTGCCGCTGAGCACCGACTTCGGTCGTTCTGCGACCACATCCGAGCCTGGGCGTGCTTGCTCGTCACGCCGCTTGATCAACAGCCACTGGGCCTTCTCGCCGGCGCGGGTGCGCTGCAGGGCGAAGCCGCCGCGCAGCTTGTCCCCGTGGAGGACGAAGACGGCGTGGCCGCGGTCTAGGGCCTCCGGCCAGGCGACCCGACCGCCCTGCTCGTAGTGGCCGCGATCCCAGACGATCACGGCCCCGTCTCCAATCGCGCCCTCGAAGTCGTTGTGGGCAACGGCGTGGTCGGCGACCTCCACGGCGAGGCGCTTGACGGCAGGATCCATAGAGGGGCCCTTCGGAACCGCCCAGGAGCGCATCACCCCGTCTACCTCCAGGCGCAGGTCAAAGTGACGAGCAGTGGCAGCATGCTCTTGGACGACGAAGACCCCGGCGCTCACACCCCGGATCGCGAACTGCTCGTGGCCCTCGACCTTCACGCGCTCGATCGCCACCTCCGTAATCCCTGCACCCGGCGGCCCCTTGCGCAGGAACGCCACCAGGTCGTCGACCGCCGACTCGGGGCCCTCCGCGTGGACGAGCACGCTGCCGTCCTCCCCATTGCGTACCCAGCCCATAACTCCGAGCTGGCGCGCGCGCCGCAGCGTCGCGTCGCGATATCCGATGCCCTGCACCTCCCCACGCACAACCGCACGCACCGCCATCGCGTCCGAGTCTGTCCGCTCAGTCGAAAGCATCGGCATCGAGGTGTGATTATCCGCGGGATGCCCTACGCCGATGCCCTGAGGCCGACCGTTCCAGCCGGCATATCGTCGATTCGCTCGATCATCTGCCGGCGGGCCCACTGCGTGTATTCCACGCTTGTTCGATCTGTCGCATGAGTGCTGGGTAGACAACCCAATGCCGGAACGGCTTGATCAGCGCCATGTATCCCATCCCAAGCGGACCGCGGGGCTTGACGTAAACGGCCATCTGTCCTTGATAGAAGCCTTCGCCCTGATCGACCCAAGCCAGGTGCATCACGCCGTGGACGGTGCGGTTAGACAGCTCCGCGGCAAATTCGACATCGGTGCGATAGAGGGGCACGAAAGGCAGGGAGCCAAAATCCAGATCCGCCGCCGTGTTGCGCAGATCGTCTGGCAGCCGATCGGTCAGTGAAGTTTCGTTCGTACCCGGAATCGGCAGTTTGCCTGCGGCGTCATTCCCGCCGCCGTCGATCGGGGTCGAAATCCTGCCGAGGCCGAACAACCTGCCGAGGAGATCGCGAACACGCCAGAGGACGCGAACCGGGAGCGGCCCTGAGTTGGCCGGATCGGAGGAAGCCATCAGCTCGAGCAGCGCCTGGAAATCCTCGGCGCCGCCCTGCGTGGGAAGGGCCCAGACGTCCTCCAGGATGAAGTCCGGCACGATCTCGCGGATCCGCCAGGAGCGAGATTCGTGTGCTGCGCTCGGAAGCCTCATGCCGATTCTCGATCCATACGATGTCGTATGGATGCTAGGCGGGTCGCAAAACCCCGAGAAGGCGCAGGTGAGCCATCGGGAGCGTCCGGTGCTCGTCTACGACGGGGACTGCGCGTTCTGTACGAGGTGTGCAGGCGCTCTGGAGAGGATCGAGCCGGATGCAGAGATCGTCGCCTGGCAGCTCACTGATCTGGCCGAGCTGGGGATAACCGAGGAGCAGGCGGCCGATGCCGTGCAATGGGTTCAGATCGACGGCACGATCCGCTCGGGACACGAGGCGATCGCCGCGGTGCTGAACGCCGCCGGAGGGATCTGGAAGATCATCGGCCGGACGCTTCTGCTGCCGGGGATCTCGTGGATGGCGGCGAAGGTCTACCGACTGGTCGCGGACAACCGGTACCGGCTGCCCGGAGGCACGCCTGCCTGCGCGGTCACCGATGAGGATCAAGGCCGCCCGGCAGCGTAGCCCGAGCCTTCTTTCTGGCCCAGCGGCCGGATAAACAGGTCCAGGGCGCTTGACGACGAGACGAGCTTGCGCTGAGTCGATTCCAGCGCGAAAGCGGCGTTCACCGGCAGGGCCAATTGGGAGGTTGAAAGTTGAGGAAGCTCGGTCTCATTCTACTGGTGCTCGAACTTGCCACCGCGTCGGCCCTCGGGCTGAGCGCATGCGGTAGCGCCTCGAGCGGCAATGAAGGGGGCACGTTGAACGGCACCTTCGCCTCGTTTCCCGACTATCTCGATCCTGCGCTCACCTACACCTTCGAAGGCTGGACCGCGATGTATGACACCTACATCTCGCTGCTCACATACGCCCACGCAGATGGGAAAGCGGGCAGCAAGGTGGTCCCGGGTCTCGCCATCCACAGGTCGTCGCGGCGTTGATAGGGGTCGCCACCACCGAGGCGTTCTGAAGGGTGTAGGGAGAGGCGCCTAGATCGGCGACACGACCGCGGACGATTTCGAGGAGGAGCTGAAGGCGCCGGTGCCGGCGCTGGTCAACTTCTGGGACCCCCTGGTGCGGGCCCTGCAAGTGGGTCTCGCCGGCGGTCGCCGAGCAGCCTAGGGGTTAGTCAGCGTGACGGCCGCCTCTGGGGTGGCAACGCGAAAGTTGAAGCTCTCCTCCAGGTAAAGACGGACCGTGTTGGCGTCGTGGTCGAGATATCCGATCGCAAGGTCTTCGCCACACTCGAAGAGAAAGTCGCCCCCGCGCATGCTGAGCACGCCGGCGCCACGCACGCCGGGTGCCCAGACGATGGGACCGCCGAGGACTTTGCGCAGGTGCTCGAGCAGGGGATAGCCGCCATGCTCGCTGGTCTCGAGGACGCGGGTGTAGACCTCGGGACCGAGCGCAAGGCCGTAGGGCCCGCCGATTCCGGCCTCGAGCAGCGCCTCGATTGCCTTGGCTACGTGGCGGGGGTAGCGCTCGCAGTCCTCGCCGAGCTCGATCGCATCGTGCGGCGAGGACTCGAGGATGCCCGCGATTCCGGCGTTCCCCCAGCCGTGGAAGACGGCAGCGTTCTCGGCGACCGCGATCCGGTGCGCAGCTTCGTCGAGCGCCTCCAGATCCGGGTCGTCGGCGCCGCGGTCGGCGTCCTCCAACTCGGAGCGGACAAGCGAGAAGGACGCGCGCAGCTCGACCAGCGCCAGGACCTGCCGCTGCGCCCCCGTGACCCCCTCTCCGGGCGGGTCCGCGACCTCCCGCGCGCGGCCGAGGCTCGTGGCCGAATGCTCCCACCCATGGGGTCCAGCAAAGTCGACGAGCCTACGTGCGGCGAGGGCGGGCTCGAGCCGCTCGCGGGCCTCGGAGTCGAGCAGCTCCCAACCGCTCGCCGTGATCGGCGCGTGCTCGCGCAGCAGGTGGCTCACGCGCCGCTCCCCCGCAGGCTGCCGATGCCGAGCGACTCGCCGCCGGCGAGCGGCTCGCCGCGCGACGCCGCATCCTCGGTCGCCTCCTCCTCGGCCTCCTCGCCGTGCTCGACGATGTCGCCCTCCTGGAAGAGGATCCCCTGCGCGATCTCGCGCCAGAGCGGCGTGCGGCGCAGCAGGAACTCCAGATCCATGCAGAAGTGCTTGAACTCCTCGCCTTGGGCGTCGTGCATGATCGCCCGCGCCTCGCCGTCGGACTCGACTGCCATGCGCTGCTCGTACCAGCCGATCGCCTCCGCCTCCTCGGTCAGCGAGGCGCAGAGCCTGGCGAAGGTCCGGGTCGCCTGCGGAAGCTCGTCTGCCGGCTCGTGGTACTGGTCGAAGCCCACGGCTGACATCTTGGCAGGCCAGGGCGGGAGGAGGCTTGTGCCTGGGGGGTGAACCCGACGGTCATCTTCGCCGGGTCCCGTCGCCGCCGACTCTCGCGCCCACGCACGACGCGACCTGCCGATGGTGGTGCTTGCTCCAGTCGCTCGGCGCGATACCTGACACATGGGTCTAAGGTGCGGTAATCCGTCGCGGAGATCCGTTCCCGCCGCACGAGAGGAGGCACGCCATGCAACAGAAGATCATCCCGAACCTGTGGTTCGACACCGAGGCCGAGGAGGCCGCTGGGTTCTACACCTCGGTGTTCAAGAACTCGCGGATCGTGAACGTCGCCCACTACACCGAGGCCGGGCCACGACCTGCCGGCACGGTGATGACCGTCGAGTTCGAGCTGGACGGTCAGCGGTTCATCGGCATCAACGGCGGCCCCCAGTTCACGTTCGACGAGGCAGTTTCCTTCGAGATCGAATGCGAGACCCAGGACGAGATCGACTGCTACTGGGGACGATTGTCAGAGGGCGGGGAGGAAGGACAGTGCGGCTGGCTCAAGGACCGCTACGGCCTCTCCTGGCAGGTCGTCCCGACCGGGATGGAAGAGTTGTTCGCCGATCCGGATCAGGTGCGCGCCGAACGCGCGATGAAGGCGATGCTTGGGATGGGCAAGATCGACATCGCCGCGTTGCGCAGCGCAGCCGACGCCCCGGCGACCTGATAGGCGGCATGCTGAGCGCTCCACACCTGTTGGCGGTCTACGGGGTAGTTGGCTTGGCCGTCATCCTCTTCCTCGAGACGGGGCTGGTGCTCGGCCTGGTCCTTCCCGGTGAGACGCTGACGATCCTCGCCGGCGCCTACAGCCACGTCGGCCATGCCGGTGCGCCCCATCCGCAACTGGGGCTCGTGATCGCCGCCGCGGCGCTGGGCGCCGTCGTCGGGGGCCAGGTCGGCTATCTCCTCGGTCGGCTCATGGGCGCACCTCTGCTCGAACGTCCCGACGGCCGCATCTTCAAGCGGCGCCAGCTCGAGCGCACGCGCCAATACTTCGCCCGCTTCGGAGCGCGCACGATCGTAATCGCCCGCTTTGTCCCCTTCGTGCGCACGCTCGCCAGCCCCGTGGCGGGGATCGCGATGATGCCCGCGAAGACGTTCAGCGTGTTCAACCTGCTCGGCGGGATCCTCTGGGCCGTCACCGTTTCGCTCACCGGCTATGCGCTGGGCGGCCTGCTCGACGTAAACCGCCATGCGCTGGCGATCACGCTGGGCATCCTCGCGCTCTCACTCCTGCCACTGCTCCTCCATCGCTTGCACCGGCTCGTCGCGGCTGACTTTTAACCCAGGCTGGCCGCAGGGCCTCGTCAGCCAGGCCATTACGCAGCTCCGTGCGCCAGGCGCCGCTGCGATCTGCGGGATCGATCCCCAGGGCGCCGAGCGGTGGGTAGGTCAGGGCTGGAGAATTTCGACGGCGCGGACGGCGGCGTACGTCGGCTCTACGACCTCCCCAGTCAGCCGAACCAGGCCGGAGCGCTTGAGTGCTCCGATTGCGTTCAGGATCGCAGCACGACCTGTATCGCTCGGGTCCTCCAACCTCACGATCAGCTCCTCAGGTGTCAGATGGTCCGGGTGGAGGGTGGCGATCTGCAGGAGAACCACGTTTTCGACCTGCAAGTCCAGCTCTTGTGGCGACCTGCTACTCGACCGGCACATCGTCCAGATCCCGGAACTCGAATTCGCCGGGGTAAAAGCCGACATCAAACGACATGAGGCGCTAACGCCTCTTTGCCGCTGAGGCTTTCTTGCCGTCCTCGGGACTTCTGGTCGACAAGAAGCACGCCAAGAAGACGGTCGCCGAGGTTGCGTTCGTCGCCTTGTCGTTCCCCCTTGGCAGTCGGTTGCTTGCGTTGGCCTGTAACTCCAAGACGGACTGAAGGAAGTCTCGCGCGAGCTGCCCGAATTCCTCCACGCCGAGGGCGTCGAGGATGAGAGGGGTCCAGCTCAGCTCTCCGGGCGACTCATCGAAGACCCCCGCCTCCATCGAGGCTGACGCATCGTCGAAGAATTCCTGCAGGATGCTCACCGAGATACCTCTCCGCACGGCTGGCGGAAGGTGGTCCCAGGCGTTGGGCGGGATCAACGTCGGCGCCGCTGCCCTGTAGAAGTGCTCGATCGCCCCGCGACGTGGAACCTTGTGATCCTCCACGATCAGACGGCATTCCCGCAGCACGCTTACGTGGTAGCTGACGTGGCTCAGCCCTTCATCCAGCTCCTCGGATATTTCTTTCGGGCTGGCGATGCGTTCGCAGAGAATCGCGAAGATTCGGACGCGTTCCTCCTTTGACAGCGCGTGCATCCGCCTGTAGTTGACCAGATCAATTGAGGGTCGTTTCGGCCCCCTTTTGCCCGGTTTCCCTGCCTTCTCGCCCGCTCTCCCTTTTGCGGATTTGCTCCCTTTCTTGCCGCTTGCCTTCTTGCGCGCCATTCGGAGCCTGCCTCCTCTGTGCCGAGCCCTGGGCAGGCGGCCACGCGGCCCGCCGCCCAGGGAATCCGGTCCGCTTGGCCCCGTCCATGGGAGGTGCAACGGGGTCGAGCAGTTTTGCCATCCTGAGTGCTAGGACAAGCATTAGTCATTCAGCGGCGATTTTCATCGTCATTAATTCCACAATTTTCGCCCTTCAATGGGGTCGCCACGGGAAAGCTTGACGGGCAGGAGAGCGGAGCAAGCCGGGACCGGCTCGCGGCCGGGACCGGCTCGCTCAGATGGATCAGCCGTTCTTGTGAACCGATGCAAACGGAGACACGCGGTCGTGAAGATTGACCTTCAAAAGGAACACCTCCCTCCCCAAGCTCAGAGATGGCCGCAGGCAGGCGGCCCCCGATCTATGCTAAGAAAGTTTCGAGTATAAGAAGGGTTGCAGGCAAAAGAAGAATTTCCAAGAAAGCGCTGCAAATAAGCGGCAAAAAATCAGCGGAAATCGACTAGAGTGCCTCTGCGGTACCAAAAAAGCGACAAGGAGACTCTCGATGGGACCTTCGGAATGGCGCGGCATGAGGAAGCGGGGCGAGCTGGCCCAGGCGAGAAAGCAGATCGACGAAGCCCTCATCAAGGCAATGGCGAACGCTTTGCGCAATCAGGTACTTGCAATTCTCGGTGAACGTAAAGGCAGCGCGGTCGGACTCTCAGAGGAACTCGGCATCGACTACTGGCAGGTGAGCTACGAGATGGATGTGCTGAGAAAAGCCAAGCTCATCAAGCGAGTCGGCGAACGAGGACGACGCGGAGCGACCGAGGTGTTTTACGAAGCGACCGCTCGCGCATATTTGGACCCATCTGAGTGGCCAAAGGTGGCCGACCCGGTAAAGGCGGGCCTTCGGGCTTCTCTGTTTCAGAACTTGCTGGTAGACGCCGCGACGGCGATCTCCGAGGAGGTCTATGACTCGCTTGAGGGAGCGCATATGAGCTGGTCGCCGGTGATCGTGGATGGGCAAGGCTGGAGGGAACTCACGGCCATACTCCTACGGGCAATGGAAGCAGTGCTGAAGGTTCACGAGGACAGCGCAGAACGGCTGATCGCCGACAACGCGGAGGGAATTTCATGCACTGTGTCAATGCTTGGCTATCCGTCGGCAGTCAAGAAGCGAAAGGTGGGCCTGCCGATCGACGCAAAGGAACTCGTTGATCTGACGATTCCCGATAAGGCAAGCGAAGATGCACCAGGGCAAGAGCCGGAAGACGAAAGCTAATTAGAAGACCAGGGTGAGGATGCTCGCCGGACCTGCCTGCGACCTCACCCACCCTGTCCAGGACGTTCGGCTCGCTCGGGGTCGCAGCCAAAGACCAGGACATCACCGGGTCTGGGTTACGAATCTGTCTCGGTTCCAATGGAGGCGGACCGCCCCCGACGAGTCGTAGAGGGAGTATCCGAGATGGCCTTCATCTGACTTTCATCGCGGTCCTCTAGACCCCTTCGATGATCGAACTCGTCCCTGCGGGGCGAATGAGCGACGGCGCCGGGAGAAAGGTCAGATTCGCCTTCGTCGTGACGCTCGCGGCGCTTGCCGGCGTTGGGGCTCTGCTCTGGGCGAGCGCGTCCCCCGAGCGGCGGCTGACGGCACAGCGTGGCCCTGGTCCAGGTGTCGACGCTCTGGTCCACCGGCGAGTGGCTTTGGGTCGATCGGTCCACGGACGTCCCATCTTTGCGGTCGCGCTGGGCGATCCCGATGCCCCGCGCAAACTGCTGGTGGTGGGAGCGATCCACGGCAACGAGACCGCGGGGATCGCGATAGCACGAGACCTCGAATCCAGCGCCCCTCCGCGGCAATCGCTGCTCTGGGTCATTCGAGATCTAAATCCCGACGGCGTCGCGGCAAGCACCCGACAGAATGCCCACGGGGTCGACCTGAATCGGAACTTTCCCTGGCGCTGGCGCCACCTCGAACATCGGGGCGGTTTGCAGTACTCGGGCCCCCGGGCGCTCTCCGAGCCCGAATCGCGCCTCGCTCGCGCTCTGATCTTGCGAATCCGCCCGCGGATCACGATCTGGTTCCACCAGCCGCTTGGGGTCGTCGACGAATCGGGTGGAGACATTCGCGTCGAGCGCCGCTTCGCTCGAATCGTGGGCCTTCCGCCGACCCGCCTGAGGCGCTATCCGGGCAGCGCCGCCAGCTGGCAGGACCGGCGCCTTCGCGGAAGCACGGCATTCGTCGTCGAGCTGCCGCCCGGGAAGCCCTCTCCGTCCCTTCTTACCCGGAGCACCGGCGCGATTCGCCGACTGGGCGGGGCTCCAACCGCGCCGCGGCAAAGGCATTTCTAACGTGGCCGTAGCGATGCGGCGGGGCTTGGGTCGAACCCTCACCACGTAGAAGCGGAAGATCGCCGGCGTTGGTTCGCCCGCCGCCGAGGCGGAATTGCCGCTTTTCAGGTACTTCACAAAGGGTGGACGCCGGATTCGAACCGGCGACCGCCTGGACCACAATCGGGTAGCTTGGACTGCGCGCTAACGTCCACTCTGTCCAAGAATTGCAGGGATTTTCAACTCAAAGCCGTACAGCTCGTTTCTGTGCAGAAGTGCGCCGATATGCGGGGATATGCGGCGATTCGGGCACTTCTGGCGAAAGTGCCTGGAACCGCCCGACCATCTCCAACCGCATGAGCCAGCCGCCCGGGCTCAGGTCGCAGTCGCCAAAAGTCTACGTCGCTCGACTGAGCCGGCCGCTGGTGCTTCCTTGCACAGCACGCGATCCAGCTTAAGCCCGAGATCACCATGCCATCGTTCAGGCACCACACTCGGGAAACCCGCGACCCGGCAACACTACCTGACATACGGCTTTTAGGACGCGCTCCAGGTAGCCCCGCCGACCTCATGGGCCGTGCTCATAACCCGAAGGCCCGTAAGCGTAGAACCTGATCGCATAGCCGCGTCCGCTTTTCCAGCGCCGCTCGAGCACCTGGCCTCTGGGTCTGACCACCATCTCACCCTTGTCCTCCTGGGCGATTAGCTCTTGCTCGGGACCCGGATCCTCGGAAGCGCTCTCATCCAGTCCACCCGCGAGCGGATCGACGGCGAATTCACGCGCCTGATGCTGCGCCGCACGGTTGAGCGCCCGGTGGGCTGCGGTTCGCACCAGGCATAGACCTTGCCCGGCTCCGTTATCCCCTCCGCTTCGTCCAAGAAGCTCTTGCAGGCATAGCGTCCTCTATCTCGTCGGCCGAGCGGCAGCTGAACGCGCAGAGCCCGCGCAGACGAAGCTCTGCAAGAGCACCGCGGCGTCGTCCGGGGCGATCGTGGAGGCACGAGTTGGGTCCATCACTACAACGGGGCATCGAGCGGCGAGAGTGGACCCCTCTCTCGTTGCCGCTACATCGCTCACTGCGCCTCCGAGAACTTGTGGAGCGGTTTCGAGAGCGTTCAACTCCGACTACCCGAAGCCCTTACCCAGTTTTAGGATCATGTAACCTGGGATACGAGGCAATCACGTCAGCTCAAGGACTGGCTATCGCCCTCGCTTCAGTCGCGAGGGTGGGCGAACCGCGGACAATTGGCGCCGGGGCAGGCGCAGAACAATTGGGCTCGCCCGATGAGCGATCCCGGCTAGCTAAGGGCCGCAATCCCCCAGCGCGAAACGCTCGTGGAGGCAGATGTAGAGGGATGCTCGCGAGAGCTGGTCGGGTTGAATGACCACGCACGGCGACCGATTGAGCCGAGGAGATGGACCTACCTAGTCGGGCACATCGGCCTACGGGCAGTTTCATGTCCGCAGTGTGGGTTCATCCGGTGACCGCTTGGATCTTGAGCTTCGACCCCAGACTCCTAGGAGGCGGATGAACAACGATACGATCACAGTGGCACCACAACCAAGGGCCGGGATTGCTCCCGGCCCTGGTCCAGCACAACGCTGAGGGACGATCTGTTAGTTGATCGAGCCTGTCGCTGTGATGCCGACCTGGTGGCCCAGTTGGTCGAATCCGCGTACTGTTGCCGAGCCGATCAGCTTACCAACGTGGAATGTGCCGAGCAGGGTGCAAATCCCTTTTTGGAACTCGGCGGGGAGTCCTTCTACGCTGGACGTCAGTGTGATTGCGTGTTTGTTATTGTCGATGATTGTCGTGTATCCAAAGCCCTTCAATCCGGTGATCGGGGGGATTACAATTTCGCATTCGGGATGTGTGACAACAAGGTTTTTGCCACTTGGACATACCAAATCGACTGTGTGTTCTGTTTTTGCCGATTCTTTGTTTGGCTGTGTGACTGTGTAGGTGCAGCCATTCACGTCAATCGGCACATTGGTGGTGCTGCCTGTTGTATGGCATTCGGCGTAGGTGGGCGTCAGCGTAATGTCGGTTACTGTCGTCGCCACCGGTCCTTTGTAAGACGCTTCGTCGCAGACGATCCCGGTGAGACCCGCAATTGACAGCTCAAGCCGATGACTCGTGCCAAGCGCCTCTGATACTCTGATCGTGCACGGTGACACTTCGCAAGTAAAGTGCCCGGTGGCCTGCGATTCCGCCGAGGCGTTAATCCCCCCGGTGGCCCCAGCGGCCAGTGCGGTAATGACACCGGGGCCGAGTGCTTTCAGCTTAATGTCCATCTCCTCTTCCTTTCATCCAGGTTGCGGCATCGCCAGCCTGGCGACGCCGGTCTCCTCCAAACGAGACAGGTCTAGGAGTAGCCGCTTGGCGCTGCATGGTCAAGTAATTCGTACCATTGATGACAAGATGCTGAGAAGTTGGGACCGACCGACCGAGATCTACCTGCAATCGCCGTATGAGCGCTTGGCGCGCGTGCCGATCCGCTCACTGCCGAAGGCGCGCGGGAAGCGGCCCTAGCGCCGGCCGTGTCTCCGTGCCGCCCCTGCCCGCCGCAGCCCCGCGCCTGCACCACCGGGCGCAGGCCGAGCTGCCGCCGTTGTGGGCATCGAGCTCGACGTTGGCGTTGGAGGAGGCCGCGCAGAGGTTGCGGCTGTTGACGATCAGGCCCTTCTTGGCTCCCTGCATGTGCAAGATCACCTTGCTGAGCGGGGCGTCGGTGGGTTTTCGAAGCTCGCCCTGATGCCGCCCTTTACTGAGTCGATCCGTGCTGCGGCCTCGACGTCGACCAGGCCGTGCAGGTCCGGGAGGCTTGGCGGGCGGGTCGGAGGATGGTGGCCACGAGGAGTTCTGAGAGCTCTCGCGCAGCTTCTCCTCGAGGCGCTCGATCCGCACCTCCAAGCGGGTGACCTGGCGCTCATAGCGCGCCGTCAGCTCGACCAGGAACTCGACGCAAGCCTCACGGCCGGCGTCGTAGACCGGCTTCGGCCTCGGCGCGCTCCACACCAAGAGGTTCGCCGGGAGGCGCCTATGTCCCCCTGGCCGGCCGAACGCTTACCCGAAAGGTCTGATTTGCAGGGCGTTTGTGCCGCTTCTCCAAAGATAAATTGGGGTCAGATAGCCGTGGATATCGATCGATTCAGGCACTCCTGACAACGAGTGCCTGAAACCCACTCGCTGGAGACCTACACTCGCACAACCTCGATCAGATCCGCCTCAGCGGCTGCATCGAAGTCCGCATCTTGCGTGCAGACCGCGGCGCCGTTGGCCATCGCGGTCGCAGCGATCCAAGAGTCCATGACCTTCATCGCCCTCCCGACCGGTCCGGATGAACAACGTGCTTAGGAACTACACCTAGCCATGCCGGGCTCCCCGGGATGTTTGCGCACCGCCGGGGCACTTTTATTTGCCGCAGCGAAGCTAGCGGGCTCAGCGCCTAAATCGAAGGAAATCGGTGACCATCCCCTGCAATCCGCCGCTATCTGGGCCATTTCAGCCACTAGTGGCTGAAATGGAGCGGTGTACCTCCTCGATCAGCTTGATCGAGAGTCCCCGCAAACGGCTCTGCAATGCAGATTCTACGAGGGGTGGACGACCGGATTCGAACCGGCGACCGCCTGGACCACAACCAGGAGCTCTACCAGCTGAGCTACGTCCACCGCGTGGCTTCAATCTAGCGTGCCTGCTCGAGGTTTCGGCGGGCGGCTAAGGGGCCGGTAGCCGGTGACCAGGCCGGCGCTCATCTCGCGCAGGCTAACCGCGCTACCGTTGCGCGATGGCTCAGCGACGCGGGATCGCTTTCTTCCGGCCGAAGACTCACCCGAAAATGACAACCGGCGCTCAGGCGCGGGGTGCCGTCGCGATCGGCGCGCTGGCCGTCGGAGCGGCGGCGGTGGGCGGATTTGCGATCGGGCGACTCAGCGTCGGGCGCCTCGCGATCGGTCGCGCGGCGATCGGCAGGTTGAAGATCGGCGAGCTCGAGGTCGGGAAGCTGCAGGTACACGAGGGCACGCCTCCCACATGAGGCGAGCCGCCCTCGTCGCTTTTGCCTTCGTAGCGCTCATCGCCTGGCCCGCTTCGGCTCACGCGGTCGGCCCCTACCCCGACCTCGGAAGCTGTCAGGTCTTTCCCGACCCGCCACCCTCGCTCTCCCCCAGCGCACCCTCGCTGGCCAACGAGGCCGCTTGGAACCAGGACATCTCAAAGGCGCCCGTCGCCCCCAACTCCGCCGCGACCATCGCCTACATCAACGCCCATGGCGGCGACCACCTCCATCCCGACTTCGGCTCGCCGCGCGCCTACGGCTTCCCCTACGCCGTGGTCGGCGTCGGGCAGCCGAAGTTGCCGATCCACTACACGGCCTACGGCGACGAGAGCGACCCGGGTCCGTTCCCGATCCCGGGCGGCGCCCCGGTCGAGGGCGGCACGCATAGCGACGGTGACCGGCACGTAATTGCCGTCGACCGCTCCAGCTGCACGCTCTACGAGCTCTACCGCGGCTTCTTCCAGCGCAGCGGCCGACCCCACTGGAATGCCGACTCCGGCGCCAGCTGGGACCTGCGCTCGACCGGGCTGCGACCCGACTCGTGGACCTCGGCCGATGCCGCCGGGCTGCCTATCTTTCCCGGCCTGGTCCGCTACGACGAAGTCGCGGCCGGCCGGCTCGACCACGCGATCCGGGTCACCTTCGACAGCACGCGCGATGCCTGGATCCACCCTGCCTCGCACTGCGCCGGCGACACCGGCGACCCGAACGCGCCGGCGATGGGAACGCGGCTGAGGCTGAAGCCCGGCTACGGTCTAGGAGGCTTCAGCGGCGGCGCGAAGACGATCGCCGAAGCGCTGAAGCGCTTCGGCATGATCGTCGCCGACAACGGCTCCAATTGGTACTTCAGCGGCAGCAGCGACCGGCGCTGGAACGACGAAGACCTGAACCAGCTGAAGCGGATTCCCGGCAGCGCCTTCCAGGTCGTGCGCAGCGTCGCCCGCCCCCACGCTTGCTGAGGCTCAGCCACCGCTGAGCACGACATGGCGGAATTCGGCCCGAAGCCGCGATTCCAATTCCGCCGCTGCGGCCGAGTTGTCGACCTCGCCTTCGCCCTCGCCGCTGACCAGCACCACCTCGCTCGCCGTGAAGCTCTGGAGCTGATCCTCAACCGCTTGCACCACGTCCTCATCGCCTACCCGTGCCTCGGCGACGATGCCGGCCTTGGCGAGTGCTGCCACGGTGGCGACGAGGTTCTGCTGCGCCTCATGGCGCGCGCCCTCGACGTCGGAGGCCCAGCGATCCAGGAAGCCGAGCTTCGCCGGCGAGAGCACGAGCACGCCGGCATCGTCTCGGTCGCCCTCAAGCCCAGCCGCAGCGGCGATCTGACGCACGGAGGCCGGCTCCTCCACCGCGCAGGTGACGACGAGCAGCACTTGGCGCGGGCCATCCCCAACGGACGCTGAGCCGATCGGTCCGCGCGGGCGCTGGCGCGCCGCGACGACGACGAGCGCCACCGCGGCCAAAGCTCCGACCGCGACGCCGGCGCCGCCTCCGCCCAGCGCGAAAGCCCCGACGATCGGCACCGCGATTGCGGCGACGATCACCGGCAGCTTCCACGGAGCCATCGGCTTCGATTGTGTCTGAAGCCGGGCTAGACGCGCCTTCTGCTGCCACCCAGCATGGGCATCAACAGCATCGCCAACCCGATCAGGATCACAACGATCCCGAGGATGTAGTTGACGAGCAGGGCGAGCACAATCCCAATGAGAATCACGACTATTGAACTTGGGGTCATAGCCGCCTACCTACCCAGCCCCCGATGCCCGGAAACGTCTGAGGTCGGCAGCTGCCGGTAGAAGATCAGGTCGACCCATGGGTCGACCGGCCTGCATGCTGTTGAGCTAGGCTTCTCCGGCCGTGAGTCTCTTTAGCAACGTCCTTCGAGTCCACGAGAAGCTCTACAAGGCAACCGATGGGCGGATCGGGCATCGCCTGCTCGGCGTGCCGACCCTGCTGCTGAGAACCACTGGCCGCCGCTCCGGCGTGATTCGGACGAATGGCCTCGTTTACGCTCGCGACGGCGCCGACTATCTCGTCGTCGCCTCCAAGGGCGGCTCCGACCAGCCTCCGGCCTGGCTGCTCAACCTCAAGGCGAAGCCGGAGGTGGAGATCCAGGTCGGGCGCGAGCGGCAGAAGGCCAACTCCAGGGTGGTCGAGCCCTCGGACCCAGACTACGCGCGGCTCTGGAAGATCGTCAACGAGAACAACGGCGATCGCTACACGGCTTACCAGAGCGAAACCTCCCGCCCGATCCCGGTCGTCGTAATCACGCCGGCCTGAGAGCAGGTCGCCCTCAAGCCGCTGCTGCCGCGCCTTGGCGATAGTCAGCGCCCGGCGGCAAGACGCAATACCCCCGGCTGGATTCGAACCAGCGACCCACGGCTTAGAAGGCCGTCGCTCTGTCCACTGAGCTACGGGGGCAGGGGCACCTAGATTACGGCTCTACGAAGCGCGCGAAGTGGTGTGCGGCGATGAGAAGGCCTGCGTTCAGGTAAAGGCGGTGGGCATCGGCTCGGTCAAAGCCGACGCCGGAGTGTCGAGATGAACCTGCTCGCAGCCGAGCCGCCCGGCCTCGGCGACCAGCCAGTCAAGCAGCTGCCGCCCATGCCCGCGCCGCCGGGCCCGCGGCAGCGTCGAGAGGTCGTCCACGTCTCCGGCGAGAGAAGCTCACGAATCACGCGCGCATCCTGACATCTCCCGTAGGATCGCCGTCGATGCCAAGCATTGATGTGGGAGGCGCCGAGCTTCATTACCTGCGCGCTGGAGCGGGCGAGCCGATGCTGCTGATCCAGGGGATGAGCGCGACCCACATGACCTGGGGCCGGCCGTTCCTCTCACCGCTCGAGGAGAGCTTCAACTGCGTCGTCTTCGACAACCGCGGGATGGGGCTTTCGGGGCGAGCGGAGCTGCCGTTCACGATCGCCGACCTTGCCGCCGACACGATCGGCCTGCTCGACGGGCTCGAGATCGAGCGCGCCCACGTCGTCGGCATCTCGATGGGCGGGATGGTCGCGCAGGAGCTCGCGCTGGCCCACCCGGAACGAGTCCGGACCCTGACCCTGGGGGCCACCTATTGCGGCGGGCCGGAGGGTACCCTGATGGCGCCCGAGGATCTGAAGATGCTTGCCGCGGCGATGGCGTCCGGGGAGCGTGAGCAGGTCTTCCGAGCAATGTGGGAGATCAACATCTCCCCCTCCTTCCGTGAGGACGAATCTCGCTTCGCTGAGTTCTGCGAGATGGCGACCGCCCTACCGGCCCCCAGGGAAGTGATCCTGCAGCAGATGCGAGCCTGCGGCGCCCACGACACCAGCGCCCGGCTCGCCGGGGTCGAGGTTCCCACTCAGGTCATTCACGGCACCGCGGACAGGCTCCTCGGTGTCGGCAACGGGCGCCAGATCGCCTCCCTGCTCTCGGTCGAACCGCAGCTGCTGGAGGACGTCGGCCACATGTTCTGGTGGGAGCAGCCGCAGCGCTCCGCGGAGCTGGTCCGCGAGCACGCCCTGGCGCCCAATCTAAGTAGACGTGCCGTGAGTTAGCGGTCCATATGGGTGCCTAAGTGACGGCACGTAGCCCGGCGGTCAGCCTGGGCCGACATCGGCGCACTTGGGGTCGAGCTTGCCTTTGACCTTGAAGACGTAGTCGGGCTCGGGGGTGATTTCGGGCTCTTCGATCACCAGTTCCAGCGCCGGGTCGTTCTTCAGCCAGGCGTAGATCGGGTACCAATATTCCGCCTCGGGGGAATCCTGGGTGTACTGGCTGATGATCAGGAAGTCGTAGTTTCCGGCGTTGATCCGGCGGCGGAACTGAGCGCAGCTCGTCGCCAGCCGGTAACTGCCGTCCGGGCCAGGCACGCCGATGTACTGGACATAGTTGTCGAGGTTGGCGCCGAAGAAGCCGTACTGACCGAAGAAGATCTCCCCCGAGCCCGCGATGCCGATCCTCGCACCGTGGCGGTGCTGGGCGAACGTGTAGGCCTTGCGCGGCCCGCCTTCCTGCAGGAACGGGGTCGTGCGGGTGTAGTGCTGGTTGTAGTACTGGACCTCTTGGGCGCGGCCGAGCACGATGGCGAGCAGCAGCACGCCGGCGGCAGCCATAGCAACATAGGTGCGGCTGACCAGCCGCCTTCCCCGCAGCAAGCCCAGCGCCGCGGGCGCCCAAACCAGCGCCAGGGTCAGGAAGAGCGTGCCGACTATGTAACCGGGATACCAGCGCGGCGTGGTCAAGACCGTGATCGCATAGAGCCCCAGCAAGAAGAGCAGCGTCTGCCAGGCCCGCGAGTCGGGGGCGCGCAGCGGGCGGGCGATCGGCAGCAGCGTCATCGCCAGCACCAACCCGGGAACGAGATAGCGGGTATTGGTGAAGAAGCCCGTCGGCGACCCCTCCTGCCCGGCCGCCGTCAACGGCGTGAAGACGTAGACGAGCGCGGTCAGCAGCGCCGCAGCGCCGATCACCTGCAGGATCCGGTTACGCGAACGCACCGCGATGAAGACAGCCGCAGCGACGGCGACAATCAGGATCAGCGGCCATAACGGGCCGAAAGCGTCGTCGAGGCGCGGGAAGAACCAGCGCCGGTAGATGGTCGGATCGGTCAGGTAGTGGGAGACGGCGAAGCGGGGCCGGGGGTCGAGCGGCATCTGGTCGGGCCTTGGCAGGTGGAGTGGGCCGAAGCCGGTCGACGGGATCGGGTTGCCGCCGGTCTTGATCGCCGCCCGCACGTACCAATAGCCACCGACGACGAAAGTGGAGAGTCCGAGAACCCAGGCGGTGGTCAGGCGTCGGCCCTTGCCGCTGAAGACGACGACTCCGAGCCAGATCGCCACGACCGGGACGAGGAAGGTGAGCTTGACCGAGGCCGCCAGCCCGGCGGCTATCCCGGCGAGGACCAGGGGGCCTTTGTCGAGCAGCGGCGCGTCGCGGTCCGGCGTGTCCTGGACAGCGCCGCTGTCGGGGGCGCGCCGCTGGTGGCCGTTGATCAGGAAGGCGGCAAAGGCGATCAGGAAGGCGAGGCCCATGATGTCGTTGCGGCCCTCGCCCGGCTGCGTTTCGATCATTACCCCCGCATCGAGCACGATCGCTCCCGCGACCAGCGTCGCCGGCCCGACCTTGTAGGGGCGGCCGACGCACCAGGCGGCAAGCAGCGCAATGGCTAGCCAAAACAGGTTGATCAGTGGCGAGAGCCAGTCGGTCTTGAAGACGACGATCGCCGCGCCGTGGATCAGCTCCGAGCTCTGGGGGTAGAACCAGGCCACCAGTCGCAGCGGGTCGGTGAAGTGCAGGTGCACGGTCGACGCTTCCTGTGCGATCCGGGCCGCGAACGGCATGTGGTACCAGGTCGTGTCACCGCCGAACATGCCGAAGTCGAGGCTGAGCTGCGAGGGGAAGGTCCACTCGGCGACGGTGAAGGAGGCGACGCCCAAGGCGAGCAGGAAGGCGATTGTCTGCACTCGTGGCGCGGCGATTTCGCGCCCCTCGCGCGGCGCCATCCGCCGGCCGAGCCAGGCGGCGCCGAGGCCGATGGCGATGCAGACGACGATGATCCAGCCGAGGCGCAAGATGCTGAGCGTGCCGAGCAGCTCGAGCGCGACGAGCAACAGGGCGACGGCGATCGTCGCGTCGCCGAGGCGGGCGAGGGCGCCAGAGAACTCCGGCGCGATCCAACGTCGCAGCCAGTAGCCGCCGAGGCCGAGCGCCGAAACGATGCCGATCGTCGCCAGGCAGCCAACGATGTAGGAGCCAAAGGAGGGGGTCACCGGCGCGGAATGCTATTCGGCGCGCCGGGCGCGCGAAGGCTGTCTAAGAGGCGGCGGCCGGGATGCGGCAGGAGACGCCGGTGCCGGCGAGACCGCAGTAGCCGTTCGGCACCTTGTGCAGGTACTGCTGGTGGTAGTCCTCGGCGTAGTAGAAGGGGCCGGCGGGCTCGACCTCGGTCGTGACCGGCTCGTGTCCCGCGGCGCGGAGCGCCTCGTCGTAGGCCTGCCGCGCCATCTCCGCCGTTGCTTTCTGGCCATCGCTGGCGAAGTAGATGCCGGAGCGGTATTGAGTGCCGATGTCGTTGCCCTGGCGCATCCCCTGGGTCGGGTCGTGCTCCTCGAAGAAGACCTTGAGCAGGTCGGCGTAGGCGATCTGCTTGGGATCGAAGGCGACGAGGACCGCCTCGGCGTGGCCGGTCTTGCCCGAGCAGACCTCCTCGTAGGTCGGGTTCGGAGTCCTCCCGCCCATGTAGCCAACCGCCGTCGTGTAGACGCCGTCGAGAACCCAGAACAGCCGCTCCGCCCCCCAAAAGCAGCCCAGCGCGAAGTAGGCGGTCTCGATCCCGTCCGGGAAAGGCGGCTTAAGCGGCGTGTCGAGCACGGCGTGGCGCTCGGGCACCTCGAAGGCGGGCTCGCTGCGTCCCGGCAATGCGTCCTCCGGAGCCGGCTTCTGCGCCTTCTGACGATTCCAGAGCATCGACACACGGTAGCGTTCCGGCATCGGCTGCCTCGTCCTTCTTTTCGCCCTGGTCTCGCCACGGCTGGCGCTGTTCCTCCTGTTCCTGTTCAGCGACCTGCTCAGCCGTGCCTTCGACAGCTGGATCGTCCCCCTCCTCGGCTTCTTCCTGCTGCCCTGGACGACCCTCGCCTATGCCGCGATGTGGGCGTCCTCGGATGGCGTCAACGGCTTCGAGTGGTTCATCGTCGTCCTCGCCTTCCTGATCGACATCGGCGCCTTCGCCGGCGGCGGCCGGCGCCGCGCACAAACCCGCTGACAGATCGCTAGTCGCCCTCGTTCAGCGGGTAGGCGAGCCTGATGTGGTCCTTGGCGAGAACGATGAAGTCGCGCCGTTTCGCCTCGCCGCCGCCAAGCGGTGAGATCTCGACGTCGAGAAGCGGGATGAAGGCCACGTCGGCACGGTTGACCGCGTCTGAGAAGCGGCTCTGGTAGCCCTCAGGAGGCAGGGTCACATCGCCGACGATCAGGTGCCGATCGGTTTCGAACACGACCCGTTCGCGGCGCCGCGGGCTGCCAGATTGGCCCTCCATGCGGCGCTTATCGACGTTTCCAGGCATTTCACGACCCGGATAAGCGTCCAGACATCTGTCTGGCATGAATCGAGCTGTAGTCCAATCGGGGCGCCCGGATTCGAACCGGGGACCTCGGCCACCCAAAGGCCGCGCGCTACCAGGCTGCGCCACGCCCCGCTTCGGTCAGTGTAAAGCGGTACCGGCAAACCGGGTGAGAGTGCATTTACCCGCGCATGGCACGGGTAAATGCACTCTCGTCGGCTGCGTGGCGAGAAACCGCTAGCTTTCGCGCCGATGGCCGACGTGCGCCCGATATACGCGACCCATTACGACCTCGGGGTGGTCGGGTCGCTGCAGGACGTCGCCGCGCCGCCGTACGACGTGATCGACGCCGGCATGCGGACCGAGCTGCTCGAGCGCTCTCCATACAACGCGGTTGCGATCGACTTGCCGAAACCGTACGGCGAGACCGGGCCACAGCAGACGGAGGACGATCCCTACGAGCGGGCCGCGGTGATGATGGACGAGTGGCGTGACGCAGGGGCGCTGGTTGCCGACTCCGAGCCGGCGATCTGGGCGATGACGCAGGACTACACCGGCCCCGACGGCGGCCCCCGCACCCGCCACGGCATCCTCGCCCGAGTCCGGGTCGAGGACTTCTCCGCCGGCCAGGTCCTCCCTCACGAGCGCACCTTGCCGGGGCCGAAGAAAGACCGCCTCGACCTCACCCGCGCCACGCGCCACAACCTCTCGCCGATCTTCTCGCTCAGCACCAAGGACCCCTGGCCGCTGGTCGTGCCGGCGATCGAGTCCGAGAGGCCGTGGGGCGAAGCGACCGACGAAGGCGGCGCCGTCACCAAGCTCTGGCGGATCGGCGACGCGGCGATCCACGCCCAGGTCACCGAGCTGCTCGCAGGCGCGCAGTTGCTGATCGCCGATGGCCACCACCGCTACGAGACGGCGATCGCTTACCGCGACGAGGTCGGTGGCGAGGGCGACCACAACTTCACCCTGATGGCGCTGACCGGCCTCGACGATCCCGGCCTCACCGTCTTCCCCACCCACCGCCTGCTCTCCGGCTTTCGCGACGACCCCGAGCGCCAGCGGCGCCTCGGTGAGGGACTGCGCGAGCTGTTCGAGGCGGAGGAGGTGCCGCTCGAGCAGCTCGACCCGCTCGGCGAGGACGGCGTCGGCGTCTTTGGCCTCTACGATTCCTTCCACAAGCGGGGCTTCCGACTGCGGCTGAAGGACGCCGCGATCATCGCGCTCGACGAGCTTCTCGCCGGCAAGCCCGAGGCTTACCGCCGCCTCGACGCGGCGATCCTCGAGACCCTGGTGCTGAAGAGAATCGCCGGGCTGAGCGAAGACGACATCCTCGCCAAGCGCGGGCTCGGCTACTCGAAGAGCGTGAACGACTCGCTCGCCCTGCTCGAGGACGGCGCCTACGACGTCGCCTTCATCCTCCGCCCGATCCCGGTCGACCAGGTCCGCGCGATCTGCGAGAGCGACGAGAACATGCCGCCGAAGTCGACCTACTTCTTCCCCAAGGTCTTGACCGGCCTGGTCTTCAATCCGGTCGGCTGACCCAAAGCGCCCTTAGGATGGCGCATGGTGAAGATCTACACGAAGAAGGGCGACGACGGCACCACCTCGCTCTGGTACGGAGGACGCGTCCCCAAGCACCACGGCCGCACCGAGGCATACGGCGCGCTCGATGAAGCCTGCTCCCAGCTCGGTGTCGCCCGCGCTCTCTGTGATTCCGACCATGCCGAGCTCGCCGCCGACCTCCTCCGCCTCCAGGACGACATCTTCGTCGCCGGGGCGGAGCTGGCGACCTCGCCGGAGGCGGCCGAGCGACTTGAGGACGGCGTCAGCCGCACCACCGAGGAGATGGTCGAGGAGCTGGAGCAGGCGATCGACCGCTACATGGACCAAGTCGAGTTGCCGCCGCAGTTCGTGATCCCAGGCGGCAACCAGCTCTCGGCACAGCTCGACGTCGCCCGCACCACGATCCGCCGCGCCGAGCGGCGGATCAGCGAGCTCAACGCTGCAGGCGAGCTGGCCGGCGAGACCGTCATCCACTTCGTCAACCGCGCCTCCGACCTCGCCTATGCGATGGCCCGCTTCGCGGATGTCGACGACCCGGTCTTGTTCGAGGGCCGGCACAAGGCGACGTAGGCGAGGTGCGAGTCGTCGCCCGCCGCCACGAAGGGTACGTCCACGACGTCGAGATCGAGGGCGGCCACACGGTGGTCGTCGACGAGCCCGCCTTCGTCGAGGGCGGGACCGACGCCGGCCCTTCCCCGACCCGCCTCGTCGCCGCCGGGCTCGCCGGCTGCGTCGCGGTGACGATGGAGATGTACGCGGCGCGCAAGGGGTGGGACATCGGCGACGTCGAGGTCGACGTGGACGTCGACTACGAGGACTTCGCGCCGCGCTCGTTCGCGGTGACGCTGCGGTTGCCGGCCGGGCTGAGCGAGGAGCAGAAGGAGCGGCTGACCGCGGTCGCCCGCAAGTGCCCCGTCCACAGAGTGCTGGCCGGCGAGACCCCAGTCACCGTCTCCGACCGGGTCGAGGAGCTGCCCCGTGCATGACTACGTGATCGTCGGCGCCGGCTCCGCCGGCTGCGTGCTCGCCGCCCGGCTCAGCGAAGATCCCTCGGCCAGCGTGCTCCTGGTCGAGGCGGGCGGCAGCGATCGCCACCCCAACGTGAAGATCCCGGCCGCTTTCGCCAAGCAGTTCAAGACCAAGCGCGACTGGGATCTCGGCACCGAGCCCGAGCCGCATTGCGACGGCCGCTCCCTCTACATGCCCCGCGGCAAGGGGCTGGGCGGCTCCAGCTCGATGAACGCGATGCTCTATGTCCGTGGACACCCGCTCGACTACGAGCGGTGGGCCGCAAATGGCGCTCCGGGGTGGGGATGGGACGACATTCAGCCCTACTTCCTTCGAGCCGAGGACAACGCCCGGGGGGCATCCGAGCACCACGCGGTCGGCGGCCCGCTGCGGGTCGAGGACGAGCGCTCGCCGCGGCCGCTCACCGGCAGCTTCCTCGCCTCCTGCGAGGAAGCTGGAATACCGCAAATCGCTGACTACAACGGGCACGAGCAGGACGGCGCCGCGCTCGCTCAGGTCACCCAGCGCAACGGTCGCCGCTGGAGCACCGCCGACGCCTACCTGCGCTCGGCGCGGCGGCGCCCGAACCTCGACGTCGTCAGCGGCGCCCAGGTGCTTGGGGTAGAGATGCAGGGAGCCCGCGCCGCCGGGGTCCGCTACCGCAGGGGCGGGCGCGAGCAGGTTGCCGGAGCTCAGCACGAGACGATCCTCGCCGCCGGCGCCCTCGCCTCCCCGCAGCTGCTGATGCTCTCCGGCATCGGTCCGGCGGAGCAGTTGCACGGGCAGGGGATCTCGGTGATCGCCGACCTTCCCGGCGTCGGCGAGAACCTCCAGGACCACCCCTACCTGGTCTCCGTGTGGGACGTTCCCGGCGGCGGCTCACTCGCCGACGCCGAGAGCCCGAAGGCGTTGCTCGAGTACCTGCTGCGGCGCAGCGGCCCACTCACCTCATCGGTGGCGGAGGCGCTGGCCTTCGTGCGAAGCAAGCCGGGCCTCGCCCAGCCGGACCTTCAGTTTCACTTTGCGCCGGCCTATTTCGTCGACAACGGATTCGAGGAGTACGACGGCCACGCGATCACGATGGGACCGGCTCTGGTCGCCCCCCGCAGCCGCGGCTGGCTGCGCCTCCGCTCGGCCGACCCGACCGACAAGCCGCGCATCCAGACCAACAGCCTGGCCGAGCCGGAGGACGTCGCCGCCCTGGTCGCGGGCACTCGGCTGACGCGAGCGATCGCCGCCGCGGAGCCTTTCGCTTCGACGCTCGGCCGGGAGCTGTACCCAGGGCCAGACATCAACAGCGACGACGACCTCGCCGACGACCTGCGCCGCCGCGTCGAGCTGCTCTACCACCCGGTCGGTACCTGCCGCATGGGATCGGACGAGGACGCCGTTGTAGACCCCGAGCTGCGGGTGCAGGGCGTGGACGGGCTGCGAGTCGTCGACGCCTCGGTCATGCCCACCATCCCGAGCGGCAACACCAATGCGCCGACGATCGCGGTCGCCGAGCGTGGAGCCGATCTGATCGCTGGAAAGCGACCGCTTGGCGGCAGCCCCACCGACGCCGCGGCGGCAACCTCTTAGCGGGCGTGGACCTCGGCCTGAAAGAACGCGCCTGCGTCGTCACCGGCGCCAGCCGGGGCATCGGTCGCGAGACCGCGCGGCTGCTCTGCGCCGAGGGCGCCAGCGTGCTGCTGGTGGGCCGCAACGAGGAGCGGCTTGCCACGGCGCGGAAGGAGGCACTTGCGACCGGCGCCGAGGCCGACGGACGTGCGGAGACGCTGGCCCTGGACGTGACCGCGGACGATGCGGGCGAGCGGATGCTGGCCGCGGCAAGTGAGCACTTCGGCTCCCTCGACGTTCTCGTCAACAACGCCGGCGGCGCCCAATGGCGCGACCTCGACGACGTGCCGGACGAGGACTGGCGCGCCCAGTACGAGCTGAATGTGATGGCGCCGCTGCGGGCGATGCGCGCTGCCGCGCCGCCGATGGCCGAGCGCGGCTGGGGCCGGATCGTCAACGTCTGCTCGACCGCCGGCAAGCGGCCATCGGCGGCGATGCCGGAGTACTCGGTCGCGAAGGCGGCCGAGCTCTCGCTCTCGCGCCTCTTCGCCGACCGCTACGCAAAGCGGAGCGTCCTCGTAAACGCGATCTGCCCCGGCCCGGTGAAGGGCGAGCTGTGGATGGAGCCGGGCGGCCTGCTCGACCAGTCCCACAAGATGTCGGGCGCCACCAGCCGCGAGGAGGCGCTGGCGGCGGCCGGCTCGAAGCGACCGATCGGGCGCCTCGCCGAGGTCGGCGAGATCGCCGCCGCGATCGTCTTCCTCTGCTCCGAGCGCGCCTCTTACGTCTCCGGAGCGGCGTGGTCCGTGGATGGCGGCACGGTCCAGGTCATCATTTGAGACGAGAGGTGGATGCGGCGGTCCTGTTGCCGCTATACGGCTGGCCCGACGAGCCCGGCCTCGTCTTCACCGAGCGGCGCGCCGACCTGCGGCGCCACGCTGGAGAGATCTCGTTTCCCGGGGGGCGCAGGGACGACGACGATGCGGACTTAGCCGCGACCGCGCTGCGCGAGGCCCAGGAGGAGATCGGCCTCGATCCCTCCCGAGTCGAACTCGGCGAGGAGCTGCCAACCACCGGCACCTTCGTCACCGGCTACCGCATCCACCCCTTCGTCGGCCGCATTCCCCACCCAGGGGATCTGGGCCTTGAGCCCAACCCGGCCGAGGTCGAGACCGTCCTCACCTTCTCGCTCGACGTGCTCCGCGAGGGCTACGCGGTGCGCCGCCTGATCCGCCGCGGCGTCCCCATCCACACCCCGACCTACGAGGTCGAAGGACATTTGATCTGGGGAGCGACCGCGCGGATCCTCGGCGATCTGCTGGATCGCCTCGACTAGGACTTCCCGGGCTGGGGCACTATGCGGATGTAGGGGCGTGGCTCCTCCCAGCCCTCTGGATAGATCTCCTTCGCCTGGTCGTTGGAGACCGAGCCGGCGATGATCACGTCGTCTCCCTGCTGCCACTGGGCTGGAGTTGCGACTTTGTGCTGGGCGGTGAGCTGAAGCGAGTCGATCACGCGCAGAACCTCGTCGAAGTTGCGCCCGGTCGTCATCGGATAGACGAGGATGAGTTTGATTTTCTTGTCGGGACCGATGACGAACACGTTGCGGACGGTCTGGTTGTCAGCGGGCGTGCGGTCCGCAGCATCGCCGGAGACGTCCGCCGGCAACATCCCATAGAGCTTGGAGACCTGAAAGTCAGCGTCGCTGATGATCGGGTAGTTCGGCGCCGTGCCCTGGGTCGCCTCGATGTCACTCGCCCACTCCTCGTGCTTGTCGAGCGGGTCGACCGAGAGTCCGATGATCTTCACGTTTCGCTTCGCGAACTCGGGCTCGATGCTCGCCATGTAGCCGAGCTCCGTCGTGCAGACCGGAGTGAAGTCTTTCGGGTGCGAGAACAGCACCGCCCATGAATCGCCGATCCAGTCGTGGAACTTGATCCGACCCTCGGTCGTGTCGGCCTCGAAATCGGGTGCTACGTCGCCAAGCTTCAGCGTCATCGGACCAGCTCCTCTCGGATACTTGCTTTCGGCGTATTTACCTCAATTCCAATCCGAGTTTAGACATATGGCTCACGGTGCCTGGCTGGTCATGTCCAGGACCAGGTGCGCAGCCGCATCGAGCCAGATTTCGATGGGATCGGCCCAGGTGGCGTAATCGCTCGGATCGACGAGGATCGTCGAAAGCGGGATCTGCCATCTGTCCGAGGCAGCCTCCAGGGACTCGTGGCCGTGCGCCAGCAGGATCGGGTCAACGCTCCCCGCCGCCTCGTAGACGAAGCCACGTACCGGCGTTTCGACCAGCCTTTCGACCATCCGGTCAAGGCGGGGCCCATGTAAAGCGGCGAGCTCCTCGTCCCCACCTTCCGCCGAGCCGAGAATCCAGACGACCACGGTGACGTCGCCGACCCGATCGAGCAAGGTGTCGAGACGAGCGGGGTCGGCGAGTGCCGGCTCGATCCCAGCTGCGGCAATCGCCTCCAGGCCCTCTTCGTGCCGGCTCGTCCCGCGCACCTGCCAGCCCTGAGCGAGCAGCCGCTCCCCGAGCATGCGGCCGCGGCAGCCGCAACCGACGATCAGCGCCCGCGCCATCCCTGACCGCCTTCAGGCTTCGAACGGGTCGCCCCGCCGTAGCCGCTCCAGCTCCTCCTCTTCGACCTCGACGCGAAGCTTTCCCTCGTCGATCTCGGCCACCCCGCGGCGGCGGCGCATCTCGTTCTGTGCCTCCAGCATCTGGCGCACATCGTCGATCTCGTTCTGCACCTCGAGTTCCGGGCTGCGGGTCGGCTTCCAGTCGACCAGGTCGGCCGTGCTGCCCTGGTAGAAGTGGCTGATCAGCACCAGGACGCCGATGATGACCACCAGCATGCCGAGGGTGAGAAGGACGAAACCCATTAGACGATCAACTCCGTGGCCGCGTGCGCCTGGGGGCGTGCGTGGCCAAGCAGATCAAGGACGCAGGGTGCAGCCTTTGCTGGTTGCAAAGGCAAGCCCGAGGACGCAGAGATGCGCAGCGCCACGCGCGTCATCCAGGTGTGCGGGGTCGTGGGGTTGATCGTCTACCCAGGATACGGGGGCAGCGCCAGTTCGCCTTTAATGCGCGTCTATGGCTGAGGCGTACCTGGTCGACGCAGTCCGCACCCCGATGGGCGCCTACCGCGGCGCGCTCTCTGGTGTGCGCCCGGACAACCTCGCCGCTCACGTCGTCAGTGCGATCGTCGAGCGCACCGGGGTGGACCCGGCGCAGATCACGGATGTCTACTTCGGCGCCGCCAACCAATCCGGCGAGGACAATCGCGACGTAGCGCGGATGGCGGTGCTGCTCGCCGGCCTGCCCGACAGCGTCCCGGGGGCCACCGTCAACCGCCTCTGCGCTTCCGGCCTGGAGGCGATCAATGCCGCCGCCCGCGCGGTCAAGCTCGGCGAGGGCGACTTCTACCTGGCCGGCGGGGTCGAGTCGATGAGCCGAGCGCCCTGGGTAGTCGGCAAGCCCGAGCGCGGCCTGCCCCGCGGCGAGCAGACGATGCACGACACGACGCTGGGCTGGCGCTTCGTCAACCCGCGGATGGCGGAGCTGGGCATCTCGACCGAGTCGATGGGCGAGACCGGCGAGAACGTCGCCGAGCGCTACGGAGTCAGCCGCGAGGACCAGGACGCCTTCGCCCTGCGCAGCCACCAGCGCGCTGTCGCCGCCGCCGAGGCGGGGCTCTTCGCCGAAGAGATCGTCCCGATCGAGGCCCCCAAGGGACGGCGCGAGACGGTCGTCGTCGACGCGGACGAGGGACCGCGGCCCGACGCCTCGCTGGAGAAGATGGCCGCCCTGCGCCCGGTCTTCCGCGAGGGCGGCACGGTCACCGCCGGCAACGCCTCGACCCTCAACGACGGCGCCGCCTGCCTGCTGGTCGCCTCCGAGGCGGGAGTGAAGAAGCTTGGCGCCGAGCCGCTGGCCCGGGTTCTCGCCAGCGGGGTCGCCGGCGTCGATCCCGCCTACATGGGCATCGGCCCCGCGGTTGCCGTGCCGCGCGCCCTGGCCGCCGCCGGCCTCAGCCTCGGGCAGATCGATCTGATTGAGCTGAACGAGGCCTTCGCCTCGCAGGTGCTCGCCTGCGCCCGTGAGCTCGGCATCGACGAAGCGCGCCTCAACGTCAACGGCGGCGCGATCGCCCTCGGCCATCCGCTCGGCTGCTCCGGCGCCCGCCTCACGGCCACCCTGGTGCGCGAGCTGCGCCGCCGTGACGGCCGCTACGGCATCGCAACGATGTGCGTAGGCGTCGGTCAGGGCCTGGCGACGGTTTTCGAGGCCCTCTAGAGCGGCAGCGCCGTTTGGCAGAAGCTTTCTGGGCCTATGGCCCCCACAATCCTTCAGGTAGCCTCGCCCGTCGATGACGACCGCCCTCACAGAACTGGCGAGCGTGGACGGGCACGTGACCCCTACCGACGAGGCGAGGGTGCCGATGAAGGACGACGGCCTCTACCGGGGCGACGGCGCCTTTGAGGTGATCCGTCTCTACGAGGGGCGGCCCTTCGCGCTTGGGGACCATCTCGACCGGCTCGAGCGCTCCTCCGCCATGATCCAGCTCGAGTTCGACCGCATCGCCCTGGAGCGGGAGATCGATGCCCTGCTCGCCGAGGCCGGTGGTGGGCCCGATGGGCAGCTGCGGCTGATCGTCACCCGCGGTGGCCGGCGCATTGCGGCGATCGAGCCGATACCGGCTCACGCCGAGACGCTGCGCCTCGCGACCGTCACCTACTGCCCGACCGTGATCCTCAACGGGGTCAAGTCGCTCTCCTACGCGGCCAACATGCAGGCGACGCGGCTGGCGCAGGCGCAGGGCGCCGACGAGGCGGTCCTGGTGACTCCCGACGGCACCGTGCTGGAGCCGCCGACCTCGGCGATCTTCTGGGTCTCTCCACAGGGGACGTTGCGTACGCCGGCGCTGGAGGTCGGCGTGCTCGAGTCGATCACCCGCGACCGGCTGGTCAAAGCCCTTCACGTAGAAGAGGGAGCCTGGCCTGTCGCCGACCTGCGCGCCGCCGGCGAGGCCTTCCTCGCCTCGACCACGCGCGAGATCCAGGCTGTCGCCGCAATCGATGGCAGCCCACTGCCGGAAGCTCCTGGACCACGCACCCGCGAGGCGCAGGAGGCCTTCGCGGCGACGCTGAGGCGCGAGCTTTGAACGACGAGAGAAAGCGAAGGTGAGATGGACTTCCAGCTGAACGACGAGCAGCGGCTGATCTCCGAAACGGCCCGCGACTTCGCCGACCGCGAGATCGCCCCGCGGGTGCGCGAGAACGACCGCGCCGCCCGCTTTGACCGCGAGCTGGCGAGCAAGCTGGGCGAGGTCGGCTATCTGGGCGCGCCGGTCGCCGAGCAGTACGGTGGCCGTGGCCTCGATTACATCGGCTACGGCCTGATCGTCGAGCAGGTCGGCCGCGCCGACTCCTCCGCCCGCACCGTGGTCTCCGTGCAGACCTCGCTGGTCGCCGGTTCGATCGAGCGCTGGGGCAGCGAGGAGCAGAAGCAGAAGTGGCTGCCGAGGCTCTGCTCGGGCGAGGCGCTCGGCTGCTTCGGCCTGACCGAGCCCGACACCGGCTCCGACGCCGCCAACCTGCGCACCCGCGCGACCAAGACCGACTCGGGCTGGTCGATCAGCGGGCAGAAGATGTGGATCTCCCTCGGCAACTTCTCCGAGCTGGCGCTGATCTTCGCCCAGACCGACCCGGCGAAGAAGCATCGCGGCCTCGCCTGCTTCCTAGTGCCGACCGCGAGCGACGGCTTCACCACCCAGGAGATCCACGGCAAGCTTGGCCTGCGCTCTTCCGACACGGCGGAGCTGTCCCTCGACGGCGTCGAGGTCGGCGACGACGCGATGCTGGGCGAGATCGGCGACGGCTTCAAGGTCGCGATGAGCGCCCTCGACAACGGCCGCTACAGCGTCGCCGCCGGCTGCGTCGGCATCTGCGACGGCTGTGTCGAAGCCTCGGTCGCCTACGCCAAGGAGCGCAAGCAGTTCGGCGTGCCACTGGCCCGCTTCCAGCTGGTGCAGGAGATGATCGCCGACATGATCCTCAAGCGCGATGCCTCGCGGATGCTGGTCTACCGTGCCGGCGTGCTCAAGGACGAAGGCAAGCCGAACACGATGGAGACCTCGGTGGCGAAGCTCTACGCGACCGAGTCGGCGGTCGAGTGCGCGAACCTGGCGATCCAGGTCCACGGCGGCGCCGGCTACGTCGACGACTATCCGGTCGAGCGCTACCTGCGCGACGCCCGCGTCACGACGCTCTACGAGGGCACCTCACAGATCCAGAAGCTGATCATCGGCCGTGCCGCGACCGGAATCAACGCGATGACGCCGATGGAGGCCGAGTAGGATCGTGGCCGAGCTGGTCGAGACCTCACTGGATGAGCCCCATGTCGCGCTGCTGCGACTAAACCGGCCCGCGGCCCGCAACGCCCTCTCGCCGGAGATGATGGACCAGCTGATCGCCGAGCTGGAGCGCCTCGACCCCGGCCCCGAGACTCGCTGCATCGTGATCGCCGGATCCGAGAAGGTCTTCGCCGCCGGGGCCGACATCAAGGCGATGAGCGAACGCAGCTTCGCCGAGGCCCTCACTCACCCGTCCTCTTCGTTCTGGCGACGCCTGTCGGCGGTCAAAACGCCGACGATCGCAGCCGTCTCGGGCTACGCGCTGGGCGGCGGCTGCGAGCTGGCTCTAGCCTGCGACATGATCGTCGCCTCCGACACCGCCGTGTTCGGCCAGCCCGAGATAGCCCTCGGCATCATCCCCGGCGGCGGCGGCACCCAGCGCCTGGCGCGGGTGATCGGCAAGCAACGGGCGATGGAGCTCGTGCTGACCGGGCGCCGCTTCGACGCGGACACCGGTCTCCGGCTGGGCCTCGTCAACAAAGTCATAGCTGACGGGAGCTGGCTCGAGGAGGCGCTCGCGCTGGCCCACACGGTCGCCGAGCGGCCGCCGATCGCCGCCAGGCTCGCCAAACAGGCCGTGATCGCCGCCGAGGAGACGGCGCTCTCGGCCGGCCTCGAGAACGAGCGCCGTCTCTACGAGCTGACGATGGCAACCGAGGACCGGGTCGAGGGGATGCAAGCCTTCCTCGAGAAGCGAGAGCCGAAGTTCGAGGGCAAATGACCGCCGATGGGCCTAAAACGAGTCTATGGGCGACGTTTTAGGCCCATCGGCGGCGGTTGAGCGGATTGGGGTGGTCGGCGCCGGCACGATGGGCGCCGGAATCGCCCAGATCTCGGCGCTGGGCGGCTATGAGACCCGCCTGCACGACCCGATCCCGGCGGCGCTGGACACCGGCATCGAGCGCCTGCACGCGGCGCTGGCGAAGGGCGCGACAAAAGGGCTGTGGACCGCGGAGGAGGCCGATGCGGCAAGTGCCAGGATCGGTCCGGCTTCGAGTCTTGGCGACCTCGGCGAATGCGACCTCGTGGTCGAGGCGGCGCCGGAGGACCTCGAGCTGAAGCGCGAGCTGTTCGCCGCCCTTGCCGAGACCTGCGGTCCGGCGACGATCCTGGCCAGCAACACCTCCTCGCTTCCGGTGACGGCGATCGCCGCAGGAATCCCCCACCCCGCACACGTGGTGGGCATGCATTTCTTCAACCCGCCGGCGCTGATGAAGCTGGTCGAGGTGGTCGCCACGGCGAATTCGAGCAAGGACGCCCTCGCGGCCACGGCGGAGGTCGGCCGCCGCATGGGACGGACGCCGATCCACGCCAAGGACAGCCCCGGCTTCATCGCCAACCGCCTCGCGCGGCCCTTCACGCTGGAGTCGCTGCGGATGCTCGCCGAGGGACTCGCCGACGCGGAGACGATCGACCGAATCTGCCGCATTGGGGGCGGCTTTCGCATGGGCCCATTCGAGCTGATCGACCTGATCGGCCTCGACGTCAATCTCAGCGTCGCCCGCTCCTTCTATCGCCAGGGAGGCGAGCCCGAGCGCTGGCGGCCGAGCGCGATCCAGGAACGCATGGTGGGCGAAGGTCTGCTCGGCCGCAAGGGCGGTCGGGGCTTCTACGAGTACGGCGACGGGGCCCATCGCAAGCCTGACCCCGACCTGGGCGTCGAGGCGCCCACGCTCGACCCCGAAGAGCTGGCGAGCATCGACCCCGCCGCCGAGGCCATCCTGCCCCGCCTGATCGCCCAGATCGCCAACGAGGCGGCCTTCGCCCTCGAAGAGGAGGTCGGCTCCCGGGCTGACATGGACACCGCGATGCGGCTCGGCTTCAACTGGCCGCGCGGCCCGCTGGAGCTGACCGAGCTGATCGGCGCCGAGCGCGCCGCCGGGCTGCTGAAGGAGCTGCGCGAGCGGCACGGCGATGCCTACCGTCCCGCGCCAAGGCTGCTCGACCTCGCCACCGAGGACGGCCGGTGAGCGACGGCCGCAAGCCGGCGACCCCACACACGGCCGGCCGCAACCGCGAGGCGGGCGAATCGCTGCCGCTCGCCGACGAAGCGGACTTCAGCGAGGCGCGCCGCGGGCTTGTCGCCTCATTCGATCCCCCGCTGGTAAAGCGTGGAGACGGCCGCGCCGCCTGGGATCTCCGCTCCTACGACTTCCTCGACGGCGAGGCGCCCGACACGGCCCACCCGAGCCTCTGGCGGCTCGGAAAGCTGAACCGGATCGCCGGCCTCTTCGAGCTGGCGCCGGGCTTCTTCCAGATGCGCGGCTTCGACCTCTCGAACATGCAGGTGATCGAGGGGGACGAGGGGATCGTCGTGATCGACCCGCTGGTCTCGGCCGAGACCGCCGCCGCGGCGCTGGCCCTCTACCGCGAGCACCGTGGCGAGCGACCCGTCACCGGCCTCCTCTACACCCACAGTCACGTAGATCACTTCGGCGGCGCCAAGGGTGTCGTCTCCGAGGCGGAGATCGAGGCTCGTCGGATCCCCGTCCTCGCTCCGGCTGGATTCCTCCACCACGCGGTCAGCGAGAACGTCTTCACCGGCACCGCGATGGGACGCCGTGCCGGCTACATGTACGGGGCGCTGCTCGGGCGCGGCCCCGACGGCCAGCTCGGCTCCGGCCTCGGTCAGACGACCTCGCTCGGGTCGATCACGCTGATCCCGCCCACCGTCGACGTCACCGAGACGGGGCAGGAAGAGACCGTCGACGGCGTGCGGATGATCTTCCAGCTCACTCCCGGCACCGAGGCCCCGGCCGAGATGAACATCCACTTCCCCCAGGCGAAGGCCCTCTGCATCGCCGACAACGTCGCCCGCTCGATGCATAACATCCTCACGCCGCGCGGCGCGCTGGTGCGGGACCCACGCATCTGGGCGCACTACCTCGACCAGGCGATCGAGCTGTTCGGCACCGAAACCGACGTCCTCTTCTCCGGCCACAACTGGCCCTGCTGGGGCGGAGAGCAGATCGTCGACTACCTGGAGAAGCAGCGCGACCTCTACACCTACCTGCACGATCAAACCCTGCGCCTGCTGAACAAGGGCCACACGGGGCCCGAGATCGCCGAGCTGATCGAGCTGCCCCCGAGCCTCGCCCGCGAGTGGCACTGCCGCGAGTACTACGGCTCGATCAGCCACAACACGAAGGCGATCTATCAGCGCTACATGGGCTGGTTCGACGGCAATCCGGCACACCTCTGGGAGCACCCGCCGCAGGAGCAGGCCAAGCGCTATGTCGATTTCATGGGCGGCGCCGAGGCGGTGCTGGGAAGGGCCCGCCAGTCCTTCGATTCCGGTGACTACCGTTGGGTCGCCGAGGTCGTCAACCACGTCGTCTTCGCCGAGCCGGAGAACCGGGCGGCACGCGAGCTGCAGGCCGACGCGCTGGAGCAGCTCGGCTACGGCGCCGAGAACGCGAGCTGGCGCAACTTCTTCCTGATGGGCGCCACGGAGCTGCGCGAGGGGATCGGCGGCACGCCGACCCCAACCGCCCCTCCCGACATCGTCGCCAACCTCTCGGTCGAACAGCTGCTCGACGCGATGGCGATCCGGCTAGACGGCCCGCGCGCCTGGGAGTGCCAACTGCGGATCGACTGGGTGATAGCCGATCCCGACGAGATGCACGCGCTGACGGTGCGCAACGGCGTGCTGCGCCACCGCTCCGGCCGCCATGAACCCTCTGCCGACGCTTCCTTGCAGGTCGACCGCAAGGCACTCGATCAGCTCCTGCTCAAAACTGCCGACATTGCCGAGCTCGCCGAGAGCGGGCGCCTGCGGGTCGAGGGCGACGGGGAGAAGATCGGCGAGCTGCTGGGCCTGCTCGATGAACCGGACCCGGGATTCGCGATCGTCACGCCTGACTAGCAGAGACTGAGACTCATCGGTCTCTTTTAGGCAGCTCGCTGTCGGCTGGATTCCCCCTCAGCCGGGTCTGGGGCGGAACATCGCCTCGTCGACGTAGCACCAGCTCCAGTCCTCGCCCGGCTCGGCTGAGCGGATGATCGGGTGTCCGGTCTCCCGGTGGTGACCGGTCGCGTGTTTGCCTGGGGAGTTGTCGCAGCAGCCGATATGGCCGCAGCTCTGGCACATCCGCAGGTGCACCCACCGCATCCCCAGCTTCAAGCACTCCTCACAGCCCGCAACCTCGCCGGGCAGATCGAAGTACTGGATCGAGTCGGTATGGGTGCAGATCGGAGCCGTACCCGACCTTAGAGCATGGGTCGTGTGGCAGCTATCGCATAACTTCCCATCTGCGATGGTGAGCGGATGAATGGCACCGAGGGAGGCGGTGAGCCGATCACCGAGGAGGGGATCGCTGCCCTACGGGCGGAAATCGAGCAGCTTGAAGGGGCGGGGCGGACCGAGATGGCGGCCCGGATCAAGGTTGCCCGCGAGATGGGCGATCTCAAGGAGAACGCCGAGTACCACATCGCCAAGGACGACCAGGCGCATCTCGAGACCCGGATCAAGCGCCTGCGCGAACGCCTGCGCACGGCGGTCGTGGTCGAGGTCGACGGCGCCGCGGACCGCTTCGGCTTTGGCCGCACCGCCGAGGTCCTCGACGAGGAAAAAGGGGCCGTCAACACCTGGACCCTGGTCGGCTCGACCGAGGCCGACCTGGCTGCCGGCCGCCTCTCAGCCGAGTCGCCGATCGGTCAGGCGCTGATGGACGCCGCGCCAGGCAAGCCGGTCAAGGTCGAGACCCCTCGGGGCGCCCGCACCTTCGTCGTGCAGAAGCTGCTCGACTAAGCCCTAGGATCCGGGCGTCGGGGCGATCTCGGAGGGCTCGCCGCCAGGTGCCCAGTGGGCCTCCGGCGACGGTGGGGTGTCGCGCAGGTACCACTCGGCGTCGAGGGCGCCCATGCAGCCGGTGCCGGCGGCGGTGACCGCCTGGCGGTAGGTGTGGTCGACGACGTCGCCGACGGCGAAGACGCCGGCGAGGTTGGTTTTGGTCGAGCCGGGCTCGGTGCGGATGTAGCCGTCCTCGTCGGTCTCGACCTGGCCGGCGACGATCTCCGATTTCGGGATGTGGCCGATCGCGACGAAGGCGCCTTCGGTGCTGAAGTCCTCGGTCTCGCCGGTCTCGGCGTTGCGCAGTCGAACGTGGTCGAGGTTGCCCGCATCGCCGCCGACGAACTCCTCGGGCACGAACGGGGTCTTGAAATCGATGTTGGGCTGCTCGGCGGCCCGCTCGCGCATGATGTTGGAGGCGCGGAACTCATCGCGGCGGTTGACGACGGTGAGGTCGTCGGCGAACTTGGAGACGAAGATCGCGTCCTCCATCGCTGAGTCGCGCCTTTGAAGAAGGCGCCGTCGCAGACGCCGCAGGTGGAGACTCCGCAACCGCTCAGCTCCATCTCGCCGGGAATGCCGAGCCGGCGCGGCTCCGCCCCCATCGCCAGGATCACGGTTTTGGCGAGATGCTCCTCGTCGCCGAGGAAAACCCTGTGCACACCACCGTCGTCGCTGAGCTCGACCCGATCGACGTCGTCGGTGACGAAGCGGGTGCCGAAGCGCTCGGCCTGGGCGCGAAACTGGTTCATCATCTCCGGCCCCATGATCCCCTCCGGGTAGCCGGGGTAGTTCTCGACGTCGGTCGTGTTCTGCAGCTGGCCGCCCCACTGGAAGCCCTCGAAGACAAGGGGCTCGAGGTTGGCTCGCGCGGTGTAGAGCGCGGCCGTATAGCCGGCCGGCCCGCCGCCGACGATGATCACGTTCTCGACTCTGTTTTGCTCGCTCATATCTGCCGCCAGAAGTCTAATACTTTACTTTGTATAGTAGCTCTTGGGTCAAGCTACTTCGCCCGACTCGGCGGGCGCCGGCACCTGCTTCAGATGCCTGCCCCGCTCGACCGGCAGCCCTTCCTCTTCCCAGTGGGTTACCCGTTTGCGCAGCTGGAAGAAGGCGACGATTCCGGGCGGGATCGGTAGCCAGAAGGCAACCAGGCGATAGACCAGGATCGCCGGGAAAACGGTCTCCTCGGGGATGCCGAAGAGGACGAAGGCGCCGATCATGCCGGCGTCTACAGCCCCCACTCCAGCCGGCGCGAACGGGAACAGGTTGGCGACCATTCCGAGGAAGAAGCCCTGCACGACGACGGCCAGCGGCACTTCCACGCCGAAAGCCTGGAAGGAGGCCCAGAGGATGCCGATGTTCGCCGCCCAGAAGCCGGCCGCCCCGATCACGGCGAGGCCACCGCGGGAGGGATGGGCGAAAAGGCTGAGGGCGAACCTGAACCCTTCCGCGGCGATCGCCGGAATTTTGGCGACGCCCGCGGCGATCGTCTGCGCCCGTTCGCTCCTGGCGTGGGCCGCAACGCGCCGCCCGAGGTCGGCGGGTATCAGCGCCAGCAGCAGTCCCAGGAAGAGGAGAACACCGGCCACCGCCGCCGGCACGACGGTCAGCTCGACCGAGTGCTTGCCGGGAAGGACCCCAGTACGCAACAGAATGCCGAAAACGATCAGCGCAACGGGGTAGAAAACGTAATGGAGGGAAATGAAGGCGACCATTCGCCGCCCCACGTCGCGCCGCCGCATCCCGGCTTTGCGCAGGGCCCAGTAGGTGAGCGCGATGCCGCCGGCCCCTGCCGCCGAGAAGAGCAGCGTCGCCGCGACTCCAGCCATGTTGATCTCATAGGTCTCGGCCCAGGTGAGGCGCAGAACATCTCCTCCGACCACGGCCTTGAAGAGGGCGATGTAGGTGGCGATCGCGACGAGGTTGAAGCCGATCGCAACCGCTATCCAGGCCGCATCAGCATCGTCCAGCTTGCTCAGCGCATCGCCGAGCCCGACCAGCTTCGGAAAGAGGAAGTAGATGCAGATCAGCAGGGCGAGGACGACGAGCAGCGTCTGCACCACTCGCCGCGGCGTGAATAGCGGCAGCTCGTAGCCGCCGTTTCCGTTCGCCGGCTGCTCAGGAGACACACCTGAGACGCTACCCGTTGGCCAGGCGCTCCAGACTCAGCAGGCGTCGATTCACTGCCAAGACCGCCGGTTCGGCCACCGACTCGCCGGCCCGCACGGCGGCGACCAGCCCGACGCCGGCAGCCAAGTCGGTGACGTAGTGCTCGCCCAAGTAAACGAGGGCGAAACCGAGGGTCAGCGCGTAGGCCCAGCCCGCGGCGCCGGCGGTTCGGCCGGTCTCGGCCAGCGAGATCGCTGCCGTCATCGACGTCGCGAAGTGCAAGGAGGGCATCGCCGCCCAGGGATTGCCGCCGAGCGCCCCGTACATCGCCGGCCAGGCCGATTTCCAGGTGTCCTCGCCGACCTCGACCATGATCCGGCGCACCTCTTCGCCGGTATAGCCCTGCTCCGAGGCCCACCAGGGCGGCGCGGTCGGGACGGCGAAGTAGACGCCGCAGCCGATGTCGAAGACGGCGGCAAGACGGCGCGCGGCGCGCGGGAAGCGATCGGGGTGGCGGATGAGGATGAACGCGAGCGCCACATACGGCTCGAGGAACCAGAGCCAGTGCGCCCAGGTGAGGAAGCGATTCAGGGTTCCGACCCTGCTGAAGCGGGCGAGGCCGCGCTGCAGGCGCACGTTGGGCAGCCGGCCGAGGCCGATGGCCCGGTCAGCGACGATCGGATAGTGGATCCGGAGCCGGGCGCGGAGGCCCTCCGGGTCGTCGTAGGGAAGCTCGTGGGTCATCGTGAAACCCCACATCTGCAGCATGTACATGAGGACATCGCGCTTGCGCGAGCGCGGACGCAGAACGGCGAGTCCCAGCGGTCCGCCGGCGAGGGCCGCGATCGTCACCGGAGCGGGGATGCGAGCCCGGCGCCGCAGCAGCGGCGCCGCGACAGCGGCGCCGATCGCCGCCGCCGCTCCGGCACGCACGGCGTTGCGCAGCGCCGGAGTTGGGCTGGAACGGGTCGCCATGAGGCCGGCGAGTATAGGAGCACTCTGCGCGCCGCCGGACGCAGGCGCTGGCCGCGGGGCGCCGCCTTGCGTGATTAGAATGGCCGCGCTTTGGCCCCTCACAGTCCTGGCACCGACCAGATCGACACCCTGCTTTGGATTGGCTTCGTCGCCGCGGCGATCCTGATCGTCGCTGTCAACGTCGGGTTGCTCTACGCGCTGCGCCGCTATCGCGCCGAGCGCGGCGCCGAGCCGCGCCAGATCACCGGCGGCCGGCGCATCCAACTGCGAGTGGCAGCAGTGCTGGGAATCTTCGCCGTTGCGATCTTCGTGCTCAGCGTCCTCTACACCGACAAAGCCCGCGAGACGCCGGTAACCGGCGCCGCCGGCCTCCAGGTCTCCCATTCCGAGCCGCTGAAGATCACGACGACGGGGCAGCAGTGGCTTTGGCGCTACGACTACCCGAACGAAGCCTTCTCCTATTACAAGCTCGTCGTCCCCGTCGACACCGCGGTCGAACTTGACCTCGTCTCGACCGACGTCGTCCATACCTGGGACGTGCCCGACCTAGCCGGCAAGCGCGACGCAGTGCCCGGCAAGACCAATCACGTCGTCTTCAGCGCCGACGAAGAAGGGACCTACTTCGGCCAGGCGGCAACCCTCTCCGGCCAGGCCTACGCGGCGATGCGGACCGAAGTCGAAGTCGTCTCGCCCAAAGAATATGAAGCCTTCATCGAAAGCCAGAAGGAAGACATCCAGGCCGCCCAGGACCGGGTCGTAGGCTTGATCGAAAACGGGGAAACGCCGTGAGCGCACCGGCGGGTCGCCCCGAGCTGGTCATCGACGGCTTCCCGCCGCGGCGCCCGCGCTGGGTGGAGATCGCGACCAGCCCCGACCACAAGGATCTCGGGCGCATCCTGATCACCGGCGCCCTCGGCTTCCTCTTCATCGCCCTGGTCGAGCTGCTGCTGATGCGCCTGCAGCTGGCAATCCCCGAGAACACGTTCCTCACTCCGGTCACCTTCAACCGGATGCTCTCGCTCTACGGCGCGACCGCGATCCTCTTCTTCGCGGTGCCGCTCGCGCTCGGCTTCTTCTGCTACGTAGCGCCGCTGCAGATCGGCGCCCGCGGAACGGCCCTGCCGCGGCTCGGACAGCTCGGCGCCTGGCTCTTCATCGCCGGCGCCACGGTCCTCTACGCCGGCTTCCTCTTCACTCCGACCGAGGCAGGAGTCAACCCGCTGCCACCTCTTTCCGGCATCGCCTTCCTGCCGAACAACGGCGTCGACGCCTGGGCCGCCGCGACCGGCCTGGCAACGCTCGGCTTCGTCCTGATCGCGATCGACCTGGTGGCGACGCTGCGCCGCCTGCGCGCCCCCGGAATGGCCTGGCGGCGGCTCCCCATCTTCTCCTGGGCAGCGGCAATCTGCTCCTGGCTGCTGCTGGTGATCGGCCCGGTGATGCTGGCGGCGATCACGATGCTGCTGATCGATCGCAATTTCAACGGGATCTTCTTCGCCGGCGACGCCGGTGGCGCGCCGCTGCTCTGGCAGCACCTGAGCTGGATCTTCTACACCGGCGCCTACATGCTTATCTTGATATTCGCCCTGGGCGCGATCGGCGAAATCGTGCCTGCGCTGGCGCGCAAGCCGCTCTTCAACCGCGGCGCCGTGATCGCCTCGATGGTCGCGATCGCCGTCCTCGGCACCCTCGCCTGGATGCAGAACATGTACACGGCGCCGATCGGCATCGGCTGGATGTACTTCGCGATGGCGATGTCGCTGGCCCTCATCGTCCCCTTCGGCTTGATCTTCTTCAACCTGATCGCGACCCTGACCGGTGGCACGGTGAGGATGCGAGCGCCGCTGCTCTTCGCCGCCGGGGCAATCGTGGCGATCTCGATCGGCCTCGCCTCCGAGGTATGCCACTCGATGGTGGCGCTCGGCTGGCGCCTCCAGCACACCACCGACAGCACCGCGGCGACCCACTTCGCCCTCGTCGGCGGCGCCGTCTTCGGCGGCTTCGCCGCGCTGCACTGGTGGTTCCCGAAGATGACCGGTCGCACGATGGGCGAGACCCTGGGGCGCCTCTCCTTCTGGACGATGGCCATCGGGATCCTGGTCGCCTTCGTGCCGCTCTTCATCGCCGGGGCCGAAGAGGGCCAGGTAGTCGACGCCTATAAGTTCTTCAATGGGACCGGCGTCAACGCCGACAACCTGATCGCCACGATCGGCGCCTTTGTCCTCGCCGCCGGGATCTTGATGACCCTGGTCAACGCGATCCTCAGCCGCGAGGGCGGCGCCCCGACGGGCCACGATCCCTGGCAAGGTGACTCGCTCGAGTGGTTCGCGCTCTCGCCGCCAGAGCCACACAACTTCGACCTGCTGCCGGACGTTCGCAGCGCCAGGCCGATGCGCGACATCCGCAAGGCGATCGCCCGCCGCAGCGCCCGTGTCGAGCGCCCGGGTCGCGAATCGCAGCCGGTAGCCTGAGCTGGTGGTCCGGATGAGCGGCGCCCAAACGGCTGCCATTCCGCAGCGCCCCGCGGCGCCTTCGCTCCTGCGCGACTTCGTCACGCTGACCAAGCCGAAGGTCCAGTCACTGCTGCTCTTCACCACGGTGACGACGATGTACGTGGCGGGCGATCCCTCGCTCGGGCTGGTCTTCCTCACTTGTCTCGGAGGCGCGCTCTCAGCGGGCGGGGCCGGCGCCATCAACCACGCGATCGACCACGACATCGATCGCACGATGGCTCGTACCGCCGACCGACCGGTGGCGAGCGGCCGCATCTCCCCGACGACCGCGATCGGCTTCGGCGCCCTGCTCGGGCTCTCTTCCTTCGTCCTGCTGTCGCTGACCGTCAACCCGCTCGCGGCGGCGCTCTCGCTCTCCGGCCTCTGCGGCTACGTCTTCGTCTACACGCTCTGGCTGAAGCGCTCGACGCCACAGAACATCGTCATCGGCGGCGCCGCCGGGGCGGTGCCGCCGCTGGTTGCCTGGGCGGCGGTCACCGGCGGCCTCAGCGGCACCGCCTTCTATCTCTTCGCGATCGTCTTCTTCTGGACGCCACCCCACTTCTGGGCGCTTTCGCTGCTGATGAAGGACGAGTACGCAAAGGCCGGCGTGCCGATGATGCCGGTCGTCCGCGGCGAGGACGAGACGCGCCGTCAGATCCTCCTCTACACGATCCTGCTCTACGCGGTGACTCAGCTGCCCTTCTGTGCCGGTGGCTTCGGCGTCGAGTACCTGGTCGCCTCGATGACGCTCGGGGCGGGGTTCATCTACTGCGCGGTGCGGCTGCTGCGCAGCGCCGACCGCCGTTGGGCGCTGCGCACCTACCTCTTCTCGCTCGCCTACCTGGCGCTGCTCTTCCTCTCGATGCCGCTCGACCAACTGGTCTAGGGCCGGCTTCCCTGATAGAAATCCGGCCGTGGATCGCGAGACCTCGAGACGAGACATGGCGGCAGGCCTGCTGGCCGCCGGAATCGCTGCGGGGGTCTTCGCTCTCTGCTTCGTCGTCGCAATGCTCTACATCGCATCGTGAGCGCAGAGCGGAAGATCCCCGAGCCGAGTGAGCTGACCTACCCGCCCCGACCCTCTTGGGCGCCGGCCTTCTTCGCCCTCGCAGCCGCCCTCGCAGTCTGTGGGATCTTCGCCGGGGGCTTCATGTTCCCGGCCTGGATCTACTCGATCATCGGCGCCATCGTCCTCGCCTACGCTCTGCGCAGCATGATCCGTGGCGCAATCCGCGACTATTTTCGTCTGCCGCGCAAACAGAGGGTGCGCGGCGCAGTGCTACCGGTCGAGACGATTTCCCCTCCACACCCCTGACCCGCTGAGATGGGATCAGTCGGGGGTCATGCCTGAAGTAGCGCCATCGCTGGTCCATACCCGCACGATGTCGCGGATCGAGAGGACGCCAACCAGCTCTCCCTGGTCGAAGACGACAAGGTGGCGTATCCCCCGCGTCGACATCTCAGAGGCGGCGTGCTCGAGGCTCCAGTCCGGCGAAGCAGCAACCACGCCCTCGCTCATGTGCTCGGAAACGAGCTCGACATCTGGATCTTGTCCGCGACCGAGCGAGTTGAGGATGTCGCGCTCGGTCACGATCGCCGGCACCGGGCGCTCGTCGTCGGTCACCAGCGCAGCGCCGGTGCCCTTGTCGACCATCATTTCGGCCGCATCGCGAAGCGTGTGCGATGGCCCGACCGTGAGAACGATCTCCGACATCCCGTCCCGTACCTGCATTCTCGTCCCTCTCCTTCGCGGTTCGCAGGTTAGTGAGAATCGCCTCAAGCGTACCCGACGATCGACGCCCTTTGGGGGTGGCCTCGCCCTATAGACTCCGGCGCGCTCAGCGCCGCATGACGATGCTCAAGCCACCGAACCCGATCCGTGTCCTTCTCGCCCTTCTCGCCCTCGCGGCGATCGCTGTCGCGGCTTCCGGATGCGGGACCAGCACCGCCAACGTGAACCATGGCCGAATCCTCTTCGTGCAGAAGTGCGGCGTCTGCCACACCCTTGCCCAGGCCGGCACGACCGCGCAGATCGGGCCCAACCTTGACGACGCCTTCGCCGCCGCCCGGGCCGCGGGTGAGGGTGGCGAAACGTTCGAAGGGATCGTCAAGGCGCAGGTCGAGTTCCCGCGCCCAAGCACCGGCAACCCCGATAACTCGATGCCCGCCGACGTCGTCACCGGCCAGGATCTCGAGGACGTCGCCGCCTACGTCGGCCGCTACGCGGGGGTGCCGGGAGCGGCGCCCCCCACGGTGGTGGGCGGACCGGGCGCCCAGGTCTTCGCCAGCAACGGCTGTGGCGGCTGCCACACGCTCGCCGCCGCCGAATCGGGCGGCACCGTCGGCCCCAACCTGGACGAAGCGCTGCCCGGTCAGAGCGCGGCGATGGTCAAAGAATCGATCGCCGATCCGAATGCCAAGATCGTCAAGGGCTACCCCGCCAACGTGATGCCGCAGAACTTCGCCCAGACGCTGACCTCGAAAGAACTCGAAGACCTCGTCCAGTACCTGCTGCAGAGCACGAAGTCCGGCGGCGGCTCAAAGAGCAAGGGCGGCTGAGCCGCGCGGGGCCGCTGACATCATCTCGGGAACGATGGGCGCCCGCCTCAGAGACCGCCTCGACATCTCCCCGCGGCGCTACGCGCAGGTCACGCTTGTCGCCCTCGCGGCGCTCTCGCTGATAGTCCTTACCGGCGCCGGGGTGCGCCTGACCGGCTCGGGGCTCGGCTGCCCGGACTGGCCCAAGTGCTACGGCGGCACGGCGCCGCCGCTCGACACCCACGCGGTGATCGAGTACGGCAACCGTGTCCTCACCGGCTTCGTCGGGATCGCCGTGATCGCCGCCAGCGCCCTCGCCTGGTTCCGCCGCCCCTTCCGCTGGCACCTCGCCTTCTTCGGCGCCCTGCTGCCCCTGGGCGTGATCGCGCAGGCGATTCTCGGTGCTCTCGTCGTCAAGTACCACCTCGCCCCGGGCCTGGTTATGAGCCACTTCATCCTCTCGATGCTGCTGCTCGACGCCTCCTTCGCCCTCGCCTGGTGCTCGCGCTACGAACCGATGGAGCGACGGCGCTCCAGCGACCGGCTCGGCGTCTGGGCGGTGCGCGCGCTGATCCCCCTGGGGCAGCTGACGATCATCGCCGGCACGATCGCCACGGCCTCCGGTCCCCACGCCGGCGCCCACGCGGGACAGCTGGTCCACCGCTTCACCTTCGAGGGCGCCGGCACGCTCGAATGGGTCGTGCAGCGTCACGCGGCGATCGCGACGGTCTTCGGAGTGGCGGCAATCGCGGTCTGGCTTCTCCTGCGCCGCCCTGGCGGCGACAGACGCGCGCTTCGTCCCCTTTCCGCCGTGATCGGCCTGCTCGCCTTACAGGGCGCCGTAGGCGGCCTCCAGTGGTGGCTGAAGCTGCCGGGCGAGCTGGTCTGGGTCCACGTAGCCCTCGCCACGCTGACCTGGCTGGCGATGCTGTGGACGGCAGCCACGGCCGGGAGGCTCGAGCCCCGCAGGGTGATGGCCGAGCCTTCCAGCCAACGGCAGGATCGGGCGTCGCTAGCGCAGGCACCGACCGGAGCCTGAGCGAATCATCTCCAAGCGCAGGGGCGTGAATGTCCGCTCGCTGTGATCGCACCTCAATCGTTCAACCGACGGATCAGAGAGTTTGCTGGCTCAGATCTGCGTGAGGATCGGCCCGAGCTGGGTCGCGAGGAGACCGACGAGCGCCGCGATCATGACCGCGGCAAACTGAATCATCAAGCGCTGCATGGCACTCATCTCCTGACGCAGCTCACGAAATCCATCCTCCACCTTGCTTTCGAGTCGGTCGAATCTCGTGTCGACATTGCGGGCGAAGTCGTCAAGGCGCCAGTCGGTCCAAGCTTCTCTCACGTCCAACATGGTCTCAGATCCTGAGACAACAAGTTGCGCGAGTGGCGCGCTAGATCAAAATCTTGTGCGACGCCTTCGTCAATTCTTTGCAACAGCTTCGGCGGTCAGGTCGACGACCACGTGGGTTATCGGCAGATTGATCTCACTGCGCGCCCGCTTGACAACTTCGTGCTCCAGCCAACGCGAACGGTGCGGCGGGTGGGTCGAGATCAGGATCTCGTCGGCCGGGAATACTCGCAGCGCGTCCTCGATCGCGGTGTTCGGGTCGGAGTCGCCGATCTCGCCCCTCGCCTTCAAGCCTAGTTCGTCGATCGCGATCAGCGACAGCTCCATCCGCTGGCGCGCCAACTCGATCGCTTCGTCGATGTCGGATGCCCAGTGGGATGCACGGGATCCCGCCAGCGCCGGCGTCACGACGAGGATCTCGCAACTCCGGTTGCGGCAGCGATCGCGAATCTCCTCCAACAGGGCCTCACCGCCGACGGTCTCGTTGGCAACGACGAGCAGCCTGTGCTTGCCGTCGCCGCCCCGGGTCAAATCGACGCTGCGCGGCAGCGAGCCGCGCGAGTTGCGATAGGCAAACCCCGCCCCGAACCCGATCAGCGCCGCCGCCCAGACGACCCCGACCACGGGACGCGTGAGCAGCGTCAAAGCGATAACCGACGCCGACGCCACACCAATAACCACAACCCAGCGAAAGGCGTCTGCCTCAGACCTCATGGGATTGTGCATGGCATCAGTTGTACTACCCAACGCCTCGTTTTCTATCCATCCACGATGACCTCGAGATGCGCCGCTCTGCAGCGGCCGCGCCTAAAGGATGTACACGGCCGTATAGACGATCAGCCACATAACGTCGACGAAGTGCCAGTAGATGCCTGGCACCTCGACGCCGAGGTGGTCCTCCGCCTTGGGGCCGAAATGGCCGCGGAAGGCTCGGATCGTGGCGAAGCTGAGCAGCATCAGGCCGATGAAGACGTGGGCGCCGTGCAGGCCGGTGAGGCCGTAGAAGATCGAGCCGAAGGCCAGATCGCGGGCGCTGAAGCCGATGTGGACGTACTCGTTGATCTGGATGAAGAGGAAGGTCGCGCCGAGCATCCAGGTCAGGACCAGGCCCAGTTTGAGCCCTTTCTTGTTGCCGCGGCGGATCGACTCGAGCGCGTAGTGGATCGTGAAGCTCGAGGAGACCAGGATCGCCGTGTTGACACCGGCGACCGCCACCGGCAGCTTGTACGGTTCCGGCGGCCAGACCGGCGGATGGACGACGACGCGAAGGAAGAAGTAGGAGGCGAAGAAAGCCCCGAACAGCATCACCTCGGAGACGATGAAGAGCAGGATCCCCAGCGTCTGGCGGTCGATCCGGGAGCTCTGGTTGGCCTCCGGCGGGCCGTGGTGGTGTTCCTCGTGACCGTGGTCGAGGGCAACCGTCGCGCTCTCCATCAGGACCCCTCGCCTTCGGCCACAGCGGCGGCGACCGCCTCGGCGGGCCGGCCCACCTCGAGGTGCTCGACCTGCTTCTCGGTGATCTCGCGAGTGCGGCCGATCAGGTCCTCGTCGAGCCAGCGCGATTCCTCGCCGGCGAAAGTCGAGATCAGCACCTCGTCGATCCGGTAGTGCTCGATCGCGTTCTTCACGGCGTGGAAGGGGTCGGGGCTCATCGGCTGCCCGGTGGCGTCGATGTCCGCCCGGTAGAGCTCGGCCAAGGTCGAAGCGAGGTCGCGGACGATTTCCGCCTCGGAGACCCCCTCGGCACGCGGGCAGATCATCGTGTAGCGGTGCGGACGCTCGGCAGCCCGCTCCTTCAGCCGCTTGACCAGATCCGGCGCGGCCACCGTCTGAGTGGCGACGACCAGCGTGTGGATCACGTCCCAGCGAATCGAGTCGTCCTCGATCCGGACCGGGATGTGGGTGATCGCCACATCCGGTTCGAAGCGGCCCCGTGCCCACTCGACCAGGTCCTTGCGGGCGAAACCGAAGCGGGTCTCATGCAGGCAGGAGAGCAGCACCTCGCGGGGTTCATGGGCACGCACCGCATCGTCGAGCGCCAAGGCCGGATCGCGGTCCATGACCTCGCCGACCGACTCGATGCCGTACTCGGCCAGGATCGACATCGTCACCTCGACCCTGGCGCGAGCCGCATCGCGCAGCTCGCCACTGTCGATCAGCTGGCCGACCGCGGGTTGGTTCTGCGGCGCGGCAACAGCAACTAAAGGCACCTTCTCGGCCCGCTCGCGAACCGCCTGGAGCAGCTTGCGACCACCAGCGACCTCGTTGAGGAAGACCAGCAGCGGCCTTGCCTCCGCAGCCTCGGCGCTCATGGCGAGCCCACCACGGTCGGCTCGGGTTTCGCTGCCCCGACCCCTTCGCCGGCCATGATCGCGTGACGAGCACCGGGAACGCCGTACTCGTAGGGCCCGCCGACCACCCGTGGGATCTCGTCGAAGTTGAAGATCGGCGGCGGCGAGGAGACCTGCCACTCGATCGAGTTTGCCCGCCACGGATTGGCTTTGGCGCGCGGCCCGAAGCGCCAGCTGACGATCATGTTGTAGAGGAAGACGAGCTGGACGGCGCCGAGCATGAAGGCGAAGCAGCTGATCAGCAGGTTCCAGTTGCCGAACTGGGCGGCGTAATCGGCGACGCGACGGGGCATCCCGTCCATCCCGATCCAGTGCATCGGGATGAAGGTGCCCCAGGTGCCCAACAGGGTGCCCCAGAAGTGCACTCGGCCGAGTTTCTCGTCGTACATCCGCCCCGTCATCTTCGGGAACCAGTGGTAGATCCCGGCGAAGATCGTGAAGACGGAGCCGCCGAAGAGGACGAAATGGATGTGAGCGACGATGAAGTAGGTGTCGGAGACGTGGATGTCGAGCGGCACCATGCCGAGCATGACCCCGCTGATGCCGCCGATCGTGAAGGTGACGATGAAGGCGAGCGCGAAGAGCATCGCCGTCGAGTAGGTGTGGATCTTGCCAAAGTAGAGCGTCCCCAGCCAGGAGAAGATCTTGATCCCGGTCGGCACCGCGATCAGCAGCGTCGTGATCATCATCGGCACCCGCAGCCAGCTGAACATGCCGGCGACGAACATGTGGTGGGCCCAGACCGAGTAGCTGAGGACGACGATCCCGATCAGCGCCAGGGCCATCAACCGGTAGCCGAAAATCGGCTTTCGCGCATGGGTCGAGATGACCTCGGAGATGATCCCGAATCCGGGCAGCATCATGATGTAGACGGCCGGGTGCGAGTAGAACCAGAAGATGTGCTGATAGCTGATCACGTCGCCGCCACCCGCGAACTGGAAGAACTGGGTGTGCAGGACGCGATCGAAGAGGACCATGAACTGGGCGCCGGCGATGAACGGCGTCGCGGCGACGACCAGCAGCGAAGTCGAGAGGTTGGCCCAGACCAGCAGCGGCATCCGCCAGAAGGTCATCCCGGGGGCACGCATGGTGATGATCGTGACCAGGAAGTTGAGCGCGGTGGCGATCGAGGAGGCGCCCGCGAACTGGACGCCGAGGTTGAAGAACGACTGCCCCAGCGGGGCGCCGGTGGAGAGTGGCGCGTAACCGGTCCAACCGGCGTCGAAGGCGCCGCCCGGCGCGAGGAAGCTGCCGATGAAGAGCAGCCCGGCGAGCGGCAGCATCCAGAAGCTGAGCGCGTTGAGGCGCGGGAAGGCCATGTCCGGCGCGCCGATCATCAGCGGCAACACGTAGTTGGCGATACCGGCGAAGACCGGGATCACGAAGACGAAGATCATCAGCACCGCATGGGTGGAGAAGAGACTGTTGTAGGTGGCGGCGTCGACGATCTGGGTGCCCGGCTGCGCCAGCTCGGCCCGGATCAGCATCGCCATCAGGCCGCCCACGAAGAAGAAGAAGAAGGTCGTGCAGATGTACTGGATGCCGATCACCTTGTGATCGGTGTTGAAGCGGAAGTAGTCGCGCCAGCTCTTGGCGCCGTGCTGGGAGTGATCGTCGGGAATCGTCGGCATGCCGGCGGCCCAGCGCAGCCAGTAGTCGAAGCAGCCGAAGCCGGCGAGGAAGCCGAGCGGGCCGGTGATCAACGGCACGACGACGTGCGGGTAACCGGTCTGCTCGGTCTGGAAGACAGGCAGCCCGGAGATCGCGCGCAGCGCGACGACCAGGCCGAAGCCGAAGGCCGCGGCCACCAGCGCGCCGAGGGCGCCGCGAATCCATCCCGGTCGCTTGATCGCAGCCACCATCAGGTCCCCCTCATTATGCCCCGCCTGCGCCTATGGGCTGCGTCGGGTTGGTTTCCGTGTCTTGGCGGATCGATTCCATGTAGGGGGCTGGCACCTTTTCCTTCAGGCCGCCGACCCACTTGCGGAATTCGGCTGGCGGTTCGACCACGACCTTGGCCCGCATCGAGGCGTGGCCGAAGCCACAGAGCTCGGTGCAGATCAGCTGATAGGTGCCGACCTTGTCCGGGGTGACGATCGCGGTGGTGGTGATCCCAGGCACGTTGTCTTTCTTGATCCGCCACTCCGGCACCCAGAAGGAGTGGATGACGTCCTGGGAGTGCATCTTGAACTGGACCTGGCGATCGACCGGGACGTGCAGCTCGCCCTGCGACCAGACGTTGCCTTTGCCGGGATAGCCGAAGCTCCAGGCGTACTGCTGGGAGAAGACGTCGACGGTGAGCGGGTTCTTGTGCAGTTCTTCGATGTCGTTCAGCACCGACCAGCTGTAGCCGGCGCCGAAGAGGACGATGATCGTCGGGATCAGCGTCCAGGCGACCTCGAGGCGAGTGTTGCCGTGGATCGGCTCGCCATCCGATTCGTCGCCCGGTTTGGCTTTGAATTTCCACAGCGCGTAGAAGAGCATCACCATCACCAGCGAGAAGACGAAGGCCGATAGAACGATCATCACGTTGAGCAGCGTGTCGATCTTCGGCGCCGCCGTGGAGGCCTGCTGGCCGTCCCAATTGACCTGCAGCATCACCACGGAAATCGCCGCGGAAAGCGCAACGGTGGCGGCGAGCATCTTCGCTATCGGGAGGCGACCGATCATCGGCGGGGGCGCATTCTATGCAAGCGGCAGACGGTCAAGCTCGCCCCGCGAAACGGCGATCACGCCGCGGGCGACGCCCTCCCAGCTCCAGAGCCGCCGGGCGGTGGCGACGAGCCCCTCGCGGGCCGCAGCCCGGCGCTCCTCCGGAAGCTCGAGCCAGCCGTTCAGCCGCCCGGCGATCGCCTCAACGGCCCCCTCCTTGACTGGGAAGGAGACCAAATCAGCGACCTCAGCCGGCAACGCCGACGCCAGCTGCCGTGAGACCTCCAGCATCCCCGAATGGCCTGCGGACAGCGGCAACACTCCACAGGCCGCCGCCTCGGCAGCGACCATCCCGAACGCCTCGGGGAACGTGCTGGGCATCACAAGCGCCTCCGCCCCGGGCAGCAGCTCAGCGACCTCGTCGTGCTCGAGTCGCCCGATGAGCTCAACCGAGTCGGCAACGCCCTTGGCTGCATCGAGGTACCCATCGGGCGGATTCGTCAGGAATGCCGAGAGGATCGACAGCGGCTCAGCGGAACCGCCCTCCAGCGCCCAACCGAGCTTCGCGACCTCCCGTGCATCGTCCAAGTCGCCGTGATCGAGCGCGCCCAGCAGACGACGCAGCCCCTGCTCGTACTCGCCATAACCCGCGATCTGCAGCCTGACGCCCGGGTGCTCAGCTCTAACCAGAGGCCAGGCTGCTATCAGCAGATCGACGCCCTTGGAGACGATCAGCTTCCCGACGAAGACGACACGGGTGCAGTCGGCCGCGGGTCCTGTCACGGGATTGAAGGCCCCCGTGTCGACACCCGGAGGTCCCAAGCGAGTTTTTCCTTGCAAGCCGGAGACATTCGGGAGCGCATTCCAGAGCGATTCCGCCGTGTGGCGGGAACCGACGAGGACGCAGTTGGCGGCGCGCATGCCCTCTTCCGCGTAGGGAAGGAAGCGCGGATGCGGTTTGACCGTGTACTCCAGGGCGGAGCCGTGGATCTTGGCGGCGAAGGGACCGATATCGGCGCGGGCGAGGATTGCCGGGCCCATGACCAGATGGCCGGCCAGCGCGGCATCGAAGCCCCCGGTCGCGGCGACGGCGTCGCGAACCGCGGCGACGTTGGCGTCGATGTAGCGGTCGAGCTCCTCGTCGGTGAGCTCCGGGAAGGCCTTGACCTCGAAGCCCTCGTAGGGGTCTTTGACATAGACCGGCAGCAGGCCGTGGATGTCGGGGTTGTGGATCTCGACCCCCTCGATCTCGATCTCGCGGTCCTGGCAGAGCAGATGGACCTCGTGCCCCAAGCCCGCCAGGGCACGAGCGAGATTCGCCGTGTAGATGTTGCTGCCAGTGCCGCGCAACATGTAGCCGTGGAAGAGAAGGACGCGCATAGCTGCCGCGCAAGCTATTAGTGTTCCCGGCCGTGAACGCGAAGCAGCTCTACCGGATGCGGGCGCCGGCCTCGGGTCGAGAGGCCCTGGCCCATGCCGAACCCGGCTCGGTCTACGTCGATCGCGAGACCGACGAGGAGATGGTGCCGGTGGCGATGGTCCTGCCGCTGGCGCCCTCCGCCTCAGCCCTGCCCCGCACCCCGGAGAACCTGCGCGCCTGCCGCCGCTGTGACCAGCTGATCGGCCTCGACGTCAGCGACTGCCCCTACTGCGGCCTGCGCCAGGAAGCTCTCGGCAGCGCCCCGTCCGCGCGCAGCTGAGCCTCAGGGCTGGGGCTCGGACCCGCGAGCCCGCTTCTTCAGCTTTCGTACATAGAGGAAGGCGAAGCGAGCCGCGGTTCGCAATCCCCCGTCGACCGCGGTCAGCACCCGGCGCCGGATGTTCTCCGGGGGCACGGCCGGATCGGCCTCGACGTCTTTCGCCGCCTTGCGGAGCATCCCGCGCAGGACGAACGCGGCGCGGGCTTTGAGCCCCGCGATCCGCTCGGCGGGCAGATCGCCCATCCTCGCTTCCCCCATCTCGTTCCCGTAGAGGTAGGCGTATACATTGCCCTCCGGAGCCTCGTGGCCCTCTTCTTCGAGGATCTCGCGGTGGATTGCCTCCAGCACCGGCCCATGCTCCACGGACGATCCGTCCATGATCGCGCCAACCAGGATCTCCGCCGCGTCGATGCGGCCCCAAAGCAGGTCGTTCTCGCGCCAGCCTTCGTCGAGGAAGCCGCCGAAGTGCCCCGCCGTGTCGCCGGCCAGCTTTTTGGCGGCCGGGATCCCGGTGCGGGTCGCCGTCGCCGGGCTGATCTGGGCGTGCGCGACGAGATCGCGGTGGCGCAGGCCACCGCCCGCTTCGATCGGCAGCAGGACGTCGTCGCGATAGGGAAACGCCTCGAGCACCCGGTCCAGCGCCACCTCGAACGCCGGCGGCTGTCCCTCGGCGGGCTCGGGGTGAAGGAGCCAGATCGAGACGCCCTCGACCGCCGCCGCGACGATCTCAGCAGCCTGGGCGCGCGTCTCCTCGAAGTCCATCAATGCCGGGGGGAACCGCTCCTGTGCGAGGGCGAAGGCCTGATGGCCTGCGTCATCGGAGCCTTGCTCCTGGCCAATGGGGACGGGTGGGATCGCGAGGCCCTCCCAGAGCGCGTCCGTGATCAGCTCGAACGCCCGCCACAGATCGGCCCGGGCGGAATCGAGTCGGCCCGACCCGCCTCCATCGCCGCCGTCAACAGGGTCCATCGCCATGGCGATCAGCTTGATCAGGTAGTAGACACGGCGCAGCTCGAAGGCGAGATCGGGGAGCTCGGCCCAGCCCTCGCGCTCCCAGCGGTCGTCCCGCAGCATCCGGTAGGCCGCTTCGACAAACCTCTGGTGGACGGCGCGAGCGTCGAAGCTATCGGGACTGCTCGGTCGCACCGCAAGCATCAACCTGTCGGCGATCGCCTCGGCCCAGGCCCTGGTTCGCAGCCGCCGGTACGCCGGCGAGGTCTTCTCTGAAGGGTGGTCCTCGCCGCTCATGCCCAACTCGAGGTCGGCCACCATCGCGTTCACCCGCCGCACCGCGGCGTTGTGCTCTGCGAGCGATTCGAGATCGCTGGCGATGCTCTGGTAGCGGGGAATCTGGGTGACCGCACTCACCCCGATCTGGTCGAAGGCCGGCTTGGACCCGGGCGCCGGCGGCCGTTCGAGCGGCTTCGGGTCGGGATCGACGCTGAGCAGCCAGCGCCGCACAGGACGGTCCGAGGAACGGGTAAAGATCGTCTGCAGGGCCTCAGTGAACGGCTTGTTGTTGAGGATGCCGCCGTCGGCGAACCAGGCGCTCGGTTCGTCCTGAGGGCCGAGGAGGTCGTCGGCCGGGTCGATCCGAACCGGCTCGAAGGCAACCGGGAAGGCACTGGTCGCCCGCGAGAGCTTCACCAAGCGCGCGTTCGGATCTCTCCCCACCTCGGAGCGCGGCGCGAAGTCATCCCGCGCGTAGCGGGGGCGAAGTTTCAGCTGAAACACGTAGCGGTGCTTGAGCGTGTCGAGAGTGGCCCCGAGCGAGTCCCGGAACCGGCGCCCGTCGCCGCGCAGGTGGGTCGCCGAGACGAACAGGTCAAGAGCGCCATCCATACCGGGACCGCCGCCTTTGCCCAGCTCGTCGAATCCTCCCGCCAGCTGGCCCTCCATGACATCCGTGCTCAGCAACGACTCCGGGTCAGCCTCGTCGAGGCGGTGGAGGAGCCTTCCGATGTCGCCCTCCTCAATCCAGATCTTCCTGACGCTCTCAACGTCACCTCCGCTCGCCAGCGCCTTCGCCAGCAGGATCCCGTTGATGCCGCCGGCCGAGGTGCCCGCGATGATGTCGACGCTGGCCCTCGACAGACCGCCGTCCCGCAACGCCTTGGCGTATCCGGCGGACCCCGGCTTGTCGACGCGTCCCTTCGTCGCCTCGAACTCGGCCGACGCCCGCAGCAGCCGCTGAACCTCGACCACAACGCCATATATGTAGACGGCCAACGACACGCCGCCGTAGAGAACCAGCCCGATGCGCAGCTCCGGATCTTTGCCGCCCGCCATGCGGCAATACTAAGCCGCTTCCGCGCGCTCAGCGCGTCTAGAACCTAGGGCTGCTTGACGACGGTCGCGGTGTACAGCAGGCGGGCGTTCGAGTAGTAGCAGCCGTAGGTCTTGGTCTTGCCGACCCCCTGCTGGGGATGACCGCCTTGGATGTCTTCTTTCGAGGAGCAGTGTTCGGGCAGACGGCTGCCGCGCCAGGTGTTGTCTTCTTCGACGTTGAAGGCGAACATCGGCGCCCAGGTCGGGACCGTCAGGGCGACGACCTGGCCCTGCAGGACGCTGAGCGGGTGATCGAGGGCGAAGATCACGGTGCTGCCGAAGTAGGGGTTGAGGACCTCCAGGGGGCTCTGTCGGACCAGCGTGAACTGGGGCGGCTTGGAGCCTTCTACCGGGCGCAGGACGCCGATCCGCGCCTCCGATGGCTTGCCGAGGAATTCGTTGAAGAAGCCGACCTCGTTGGTCATCTTGTTGGTGTCGGTGCGGGACGGGCGCGCGAGCGTGATCGACCAGGCGACCACCTTGCCGTCGAAGGGGACCTCGTAGGGACGGGGGACGCCGCCGGCAATTGCCTGAAAGCCGGTCACGTGGCCCTCGACCCGGCAGGGGATCACCTCGACGTTGTTGACGATCTTGCCGGGACAGGATGGCGGCGGGGTCGAATCGGTCTTGCCGAGCACGACAACGCGAGCCGGCGCCGAGTCGGCAGCGCCCGGCCAGGTGACGGCTACGAGCAGCGCCAGCGCGCAGGCGAAGCCCAGCGCGGCCAGGGCCCGGCTTCGGTGGGGTCGGTTTTCTGCTGCTCTCACCAAGGTCTCCAGCGACAACCCGGGCCTGCAGCCAGGGTTGCGGCACCGGATTCTGTCGTTCGCCGCATCTTGGCGCGGTCCTCCGAGGAGACTGCACGATCCCTCCCCGGTAGGGTTGCCAGCCGAGATGGAGGGCGCGGCCCCAGCAGACGAGTTCATACCAGCCGGCCTCGCCTCGCTCGGGATCGAAGCCGACGAGGTCGACCTGGCCGTGATGGGCGCGGTCCACCAGATGCTCTGGCCGGCGGTTCTCGAGCTGCTCGCCCTCGACACCGAGGGACTCGAGCCGGAGCGCTGCCCCGACCTTTCGAGGGCGCCGCAGTGACCGCCGTGCTCGATCGCGGCCTACGCGCGCAGGCGGCCGCGATCGCCGCCGGCGAGGTCGACCCGGGCGATCTGCTCGACGCCGCCCTTGCTCGGATCGAGGAGCGCAACCCGGCGCTCAACGCCGTGGTCGAGACCTTCCCCGAGCGTTCGCGCGAGATGCTGGCCAGCGCACCCGCGGGGCCCCTGCGCGGTGTGCCCGTTGTGATCAAGGACGAGTGGCCGCTGCCGTGGCGCGCGCAGCGCTTCGGCGCCGCCGAGCTGATGGCGCCCACCGCGCCAGGGGAGTCCGGCCCCTACCGCGCCCTGCGCGATGCCGGTGCCGTCATCGTCGGCGTCGGCAACATGCACGAGCTCGGCGCCGGCAGCACCGGCAACACCTCCTTCTACGGCCCCGCCCGCAATCCCTGGGACACCGAGCGCTGCCCAGGCGGTTCGTCCAGTGGGCCAGCCGCTTCGGTCGCCGCCCGTCTCGTCGCGGGCGCTGTCGGCGCCGACGGCCTGGGCTCGGTTCGCTTTCCCGCCGCCTACTGCGGCCTGACCGGCCTCAAGCCGACCTTCGCCCGCTCGGCCATGGAGGGTCACCATATGGCGCCGATCACGAACCTGATCGTCTCCGGCCCGCTCTGCGCCGATGCAGCCGACTGCCGGCTGCTGGGCTCGGTGCTCTGCGGCGAGGAGCTCGCCGCAGGCGACGCGACCGGGCTGCGAATTGGCATCGTCCGCGACACCGTTTCCGAAGACGTCACCCCGGAGGTGCGCGAGGCCTGCGACGCGGCGATCGAGGCGCTGCGGGGGGAGTCCGGCGGCGAGGTGCGCGAGGTCTCCCTGCCCGACCTCGAAGCGGCGACCCTCGCCGCGATCCTGATCATCAACTCGGAGAGCATGAACGGCGTGACGCCCGAGCGGCTCAACCGCCTCCACCCCGAGCTGAGCGCGGTCGCCCGCGGTCTGTTCAAGTACCGGATGCTGCTGCCAGCCGCCGCGACCGTCCAAGCCACCCGGGTGCGGACGCTGATGCGCCGCCGCCTCGCCGCCCTCTTCGAGGATGTCGACGTGATCGCCTGGCCCACCGTCCCAGCGCCCGCCCCCCCGCTCGAGCAGCCGATGGTCGAGCTGCCCTCCGGCAACCTCGGCGCCGACCAGGCCAACGTGCGCGGCGCCGCCCTCGCCAACCTGACCGGGATTCCGTCGATCAGCATGCCCGTGGGACTGAGCGGCGAGGGGCTGCCGATCGCCCTGCAGCTGCAGGCTGCCTGGGGTCGCGACGAGTTGCTGCTCGACGCCGCCGAGGCGCTCGAGCGCGCCAACGGGCGCCGCTGGGTCGAGTCGCTGCCGCCTCTGGCGCAGGCCTCGCCGACAGAGGTCTAGATGGCTGCCTCCACGGCGATCGCGGTCGAGGGGCTGGAGCGGGCCTTCGACGAGGTGCTGGCGGTCCAGGGCATCGACCTCGAGGTCGGCGAGGGTGAGATCTACGGTTTCCTCGGCCCGAACGGGGCCGGCAAGACGACCACGGTGCGGATGCTGACGACGCTGCTGCTACCGACCGGCGGGCGGGCAACGGTCGCCGGCCACGACGTGGTTGGCGAAGCGCGCTCGGTGCGCGCCTCGATCGGCGTAGCCCTGCAGGAAGCGGCGCTGGATCCGCTGATGACCGGCCGCGAGCTGATCCGCCTGCAGGCGACCCTCCAGGGACTGCCAGGCGCCGAGGGTCGTCGGCGCGCCGACGACCTGCTCGAGCGCGTCGACCTCGTCGCCGCCGCGGACCGGCGCGTCGGCACCTACTCGGGCGGGATGCAGCGCCGCCTCGACCTCGCTGCGGCGCTGGTCCACGAGCCACGCGTGCTCTTCCTCGACGAGCCGACCACCGGTCTCGACCCGGTCAGCCGCAAAACGATCTGGGAGGAGGTGCGGGCGCTCAACGACGAGGGCACGACCGTCTTCCTCACCACGCAGTACCTGGAGGAGGCCGACCAGCTCGCCGACAACGTCGGGATCATCGACAGCGGCAGGATCGTCGCCGAGGGGACGCCCGCTTCGCTCAAAACCGAAATCGGCCACCCCCACATCCGCCTCCAGATCGAGGAGGGATCGATCGCCGAGGCGGAGGAGATCTGCGGCCGGATCGGCCCGCTGCTGCCGCCGGTCGACGGCAGGACGGTCCTGGTCGAGGTCGAGCACGGCGCCGCCGACATCCCGCGTGTGGTGCGGGCGCTCGATGAGGCCAGCATCGCGGTCGGCTCGCTGGAGCTCGTCCGGCCCAGCCTCGACGACGTCTTCGTCGCCAAGACCGGCTACCACCTCGAGCACGAGGGGGAGGAGAGCGGCGAGGACGAGGAGGCCGTTACCGCGTGAGCGAGCTGGCCACGAACCTGCGGGTCGTGTGGGCGCTGGGGATGCGCTCGATCCGCCAAACCTTCCGCCGCCCGCAGCTGATGGCGCCGATCGTCGTCTTCCCGACCATCCTGCTGGCGATCCAGACCGGCGGCGCCGGCGGCGCCGTCAACCTGCCCGGCTTCCCGCCCGTGCAGAGCTTCCTTCAGTTCATGCTCGCCGGGGCGATGATGCAGTCGCTGATGCTGGCCGGCAACAGCGGTGGGATCGCGCTCGCCGTCGACATCGAGATGGGCTTCACCGACCGCCTCTTCGCAGCGCCGATCTCCCGCTACACGATCGTCCTTGGCCGCCTCGCCGGCACGGCAGCCCTGGGGTTGTTCGCGGCGCTCTGGTTCCTCGCGATCGGGCTCGTCTTCGGCGCCCATATCGAGGGCGGCGTCCCGGGGGCGCTGCTGGCGATCGCCCTGGTCACCGCGACGGCGATGGCAGTCGGCGGGATCGGCGCGGCGATCGCCCTGCGCACCGGCAGCGCCAGCGTCGTCCAGGGCCTCTTCCCGCTCGTCCTCGTCGTCCTCTTCCTCTCTTCGGCCTTCTTCCCGGTCGAACTGATGATCGAGCCGGCGCAGACGATCGCCGAATACAACCCGCTCAGCTTCGTCGTCGAAGGGGTGCGCGAGCCGATCATCTCCGGCATCAACGCCTCCGACACCGCCGACGCCCTGCTGGCGATCGCCGGCATCGTCGTCCTCGGCCTCGTCCTCAGCGCCCGGGCGCTGCGCCACCGTCTGCGGGTCGGCTGATGGAGGCGACCGCGGCGATCCCCGCCTGGCGGGCCAACCTGGCGACGATCGGCGCATTGATGTCGCGGGCGAAGAACGAGCTGCTGCGGGTGCCGGGGGCGGCGATCCCCGGCGTGCTGGCGCCGACGATCTTCTTCCTCGGCCTCAACGGGGTCTTCGGCGCGCTGACCCAGCTGCGCGGCTTCAGCACCGGCTCCTATGAGAGCTTCATCGTCCCGATCAGCATGCTGCAGGGCGCCGGCTTCACCGGGGCGGCGGCGGGGGTCAACCTCGCCCGCGACATCGAGCAGGGCTGGCTCGACCGTCTCCTCGTCTCCCCCGCTCCGCGCTGGGTCCTGCTGGCCGGAACGGTGCTCTCCGCGAGCGCCCGCTCACTGATCCCGGCCACCTTCGTGCTGGCGATCGCGCTGCTGCTCGGGGCCGGCTGGCCGGGGATCGACGGTCTGCTCGTCACCTACTTCATGGTTGCGGCGATGGCCGCGGTCGCCGCCTGCTGGGGATCGATGCTGGCGCTGCGCTTCAAGAGCCAGTCGGCAGCGCCGCTGATGCAGGCCGGGATGATGGCGCTGATCCTGACCACGACCGCCTATGCGCCGCTGGCCTTGCTGCAGGGATGGCTCCAGGACATCGCCCGTATCAATCCGGTCACCCAGGTGGTCGAAGCTGCGCGGCAGGGCTTCGTCGGCGAAGTCAGCTGGGCCGAAACCTGGCCAGGCCTACTAGCCCTGGCGGGCCTCCTGGCAATCCTAGGCGCCCTAGCTCTGCGAGAGATGCGCCGCACCGCAGCGTGAATCGCAAACCGCCCGCCGACGGGACAAAAACGGGACTATGCGTCCCGTTGTAGGCCCATCGGCCGCCAAGATTGCGGAGGGGGTGCTGCGGCGGGGCTGGTGCGAGGGGGGTCGTGAGGGCGTTCCGTACGCTTATACGCGGCCTAGCCCCGGGAGGTATCCGTGGCAGTGGTACTGGGATTCCTGCTTCGCGGCGATCGTCTGGCGACGCTTCGACCCGGGACGGGCACGAGCGGAGCTGCAGAGTCTGCTTGCCGCGCAGCGCGAGGACGGCTTCATCGGCCACACGATCTTCTGGGACCGGCCGGTCTCCCTTCGCCGCTACCCCTTCTACAACGTCGCTTCCCGTCACGCCTTCCAGACCGAGACGATCCAGCCGCCGCTGCTCGCTTGGGCTTGGCGGATTGCCGTCGGCGATCCGGCCGCCGAGCCCCGGATCGCCGCCCAAGCGGACTGGCTGCTGCGACATCGTGACCTCGACGGCGACGGCCTGCTCTGGATCGTGCAGCCGGACGAGTCCGGGCTCGACGCCTCGCCCAAGTTCGACCCGGTCTGGGGCTGGCGGGCAAACGGGCGGATCGGCTTCCCCGGCCTGGTGCGCCGCAACCGGCGGCTCGGCTTCGACGCCTGTCGGATTCTTGACCGGGGCAGGCCGGTCCTCTGTGAGACCCTCGTCAACACCCTCTGGTCGCTGTCGCTGCAGGCTCTCGGTCGCCCCTCCGCGACCCCCGCTCTGGTCGAGCGTCTCTGGGACGAGCGCCGCGGCCTCTTCCTCGACGAGGCGCAGCCGAGCAGCGGGAGGCCGGCGATCCTCACCTGGGCGGCGCTTGCCCCTCTCGCCCTCCCCGACCTGCCGGAGGAGATCGGCCGGCGCCTGGTCGAGGAGCACCTGCTCAACCGGGACGAGTTCCTGACCCCGGTGGCGCCGCCTTCGGTAGCGGTTTGCGAGCCGAGCTACAAGCCGGGCGGCGGCCATGGCCCGATCCGCCGCTACTGGCGCGGCCCGACCTGGGTCAACGCAGCCTGGCTGCTCTGGCTCGGCCTGCGACGCCTCGGCTACCACCAGGAGGCCGACCGGATGGCAAACGGCCTGATCGGCGCGGTCGAGCGTGAAGGCCTGCGCGAGTACTACGACCCCCGAACTGGCAAGGGGCTCGGCGCGAAGGACTTTGCCTGGTCGGCGCTGATAGCCGAGCTGGCTGCGCCGGAGCCGGCTGCCGCGAACAGCTATTTGTAGCGGTACGTGATGCGGCCGCGATCGAGATCGTAAGGGGAAAGCTCGATCTTTACCCGGTCGCCGGGGAGGATGCGGATGTAGTGGCGGCGCATCTTGCCCGAGATGTGGCCGAGGACCTCATGGTCGTTGTCGAGTTTTACGCGGAACATCGTGTTGGGGAGGGCCTCGGTGATCTCGCCCTCCATCTCGATCTTCTCCTCTTTGCCCATGCGGCGGGGAGCGTACCTGACGCTGGGTCTCCAAGGTCAACCGCGCAATCGGCGGGCACGCTCCACGGCCTCCTGGCGCGTGCTCACCTCTCCCGCGTACTGGGCAGCCTCGAGGTCGGCCATCAGGTCGCCCAGCTCAGGGCCGGACGCGATCCCAAGCGCAGCAGCAAGCTCGTCGCCGCGCAGCAGCGGTTTGGGCGGGCCGTCTCGGCGCCAGTCGAGCGCCGCCGCCAGCATCCGCCGCGCCAGGCTCAGGTGCGCCTCGATCGCCTCCTCGGTGGCGAACGGCCCGCTGCCCCGGGCGGATAGCCGATCGGCGACGGTGAGCAGGGTGACGTCGGCGGCCACCGGCTGGGTCGCCCGCAGGTACTCGTGGACTCGTCGCGGCGGCAGAGGCGCCTCGTGGACCATGAAGCCGAGCCTCAGATGGTGCCGGGTCAGCGCCTGCAGGTGCCTGGTCAACCGCCCGCTGGCGCGCAGGCGCCGGCAGATCCCGCCGACGATCTCGGCGCCCTCGCTGTCGTGGCCGATGAAGGTGACGTAGCCGTCGCGCTCTCCCCGCGTCGCCGGCTTGCCGATGTCGTGCAGGAGAGCGCCGAAACGCAGCGCCGTGCCGTGGCTCATCTCGTCGGCGAGCGGCTCGGCGAGCAGCGCCCGCGTCTCGGCGGCCCGCTCGCCGGCGAACCGCTCCAGGTCGGACTCGACCGCAAGCGTCTGCTCGAGCACGGCCAGGGTGCGCCCGTGCACGTCGAGGTGGTGGTTGGGGCCCTGCTCGACTCCGCGCAGCGCCTCCAGCTCGGGCAGCACAACTGCGGTGAGACCCAACTCGTCCAGCAGCGCCAGACCGCGCAGCGGGTCGGGACCACCGACCAGCCGCCGCAGCTCGGCCAGCTGTCGCTCACCCGCCGGCTCGGCGGCGAGGCGGGCCTCCGACCTGGCCAGGGCCAGGGTGCCGGGATCCACGTCCAGCCCGAGATCGACGGCGAGGCGAGCCGCGCGCAGCAGACGCAGTGGATCGGCGCGGAAGCTGTCCTTGGCGACCACCCGCAGCAGGCGCCGCTCGAGATCGCCGATGCCGCCATAGGGATCGATCGGCTCGCCGCCCGCGAGCGGAACCGCGACCGCGCCCAGGCTGAAGTCGCGCGCGGCCAGATCGGCCTCGATCGTCTCGCCGCGCAGGGCGGTGGCGTCGACCTGCCAGCGGTGGTCGCGCGCCACGGCCCTCCAGGTCGCGAACTCGGCCGAGAGCTCGAAGGCGTGCCCTTCGCCCTCGCGCGCGACCGCCTTCGCGGTCTGCTCGGGATCGCCTGCGACCGCGAGGTCGAGGTCGGTGACCTCACGACCGAGGGCGGCGTCACGCACCGCCCCTCCGGCGATCCAGATCCTGGGATCCCCCGCCAGCGCCCGCCGGGCAAGGCCGACAAGAGGCGAGGCATCGAGGCTGTCGGAGAGGCTCACCCCTCCACCCTGGGAACGCGGGCCGAGATACCGCAGGTGATCTCGTAGTTGATCGTGCCCAGCCGATTTGCCAGGTCCTCGGCGAGGATCGTCTCCCCGTCCTGCGCGCCGATCAACACCGCCTCGGCGCCAGGCTCGACGTCGGTGTCGGGGCCGAGGTCGACCGTCACGTTGTCCATCGAGACCGTGCCGACCAGAGGGAAACGACGGCCGCCGACGAGCACCTCGCCGTTGTTGGATAGACCGCGCCGGACCCCGTCGCCGTAGCCCAGCGGCAGCACGCCGACGCAGGTCTCCCGCTCGGCCCGCCAGGTCTGGCCGTAACCGGCGCTGTCGCCCGGCTCGAAGCGCTTCACGTCCGCCACATACGAGCGCAGGGACAGCGCCGGGCGCAGGCCCCGCTCCGTCGGGTCGCCCTGGAAGGGATCGAGGCCGTAGACGGCGACACCGCAGCGCGCCATGTCGAAGTGCGAGCGGCGGTCGCGGAAGACCGCGGCGCTGTTGGCGGCATGGACAGCGATCCCGGGAAACTCGCCCCTGGCCGCCTCGGCCACCGCGGCGAAGCGATCAAGCTGCTGGTCGAAGAAGCCGGAATCCGGTTCGTCGGCGGTGGCGAAGTGGGTCCAGACCCCGACCGGCTCCAGGTCAGTGCTCTCCGCACAGGCGCGCAACAGGTCCAGCACCTCCGCCGGATCTGGGCTGCCGAGCCTGCCCATGCCGCTGTCGTGCTTGACGTGGACCCGCGCCGGGCGGCCGTGGGCGCGAGCCCGCGCGGCGACCAGGTCGAGGAAGCCGCGGCGCCAGGCCGCCACCTCCGAGCCCGCCTCGAGCGCCGTGTCGAGCTCCTCCGGGACCAGCGCCCCCATCGTCAGCAGAGGGACATGGGCGAAGCGACGACCGATCCGCTCGGCCTCGCCGGCGGTGGCGACCGCCAGCCGCGTCGCGCCGCCCGCCAGAGCCGCCTCGGCGCAGGCCACGTCGCCGTGCCCGTAGCCGTCGGCCTTGACCACCGCGCAGAGCTCCGCGCCCGAGTCGAGCTCAGCCTTCAGCCGGGCGCAGTTGTCCCGCACCGCGCCGAGGTCGATCCGGGCGACCGCCCGCGCCATCGCTACTCCACGAGCGCAGCCAGCGCGTCGGCCCGCGTGACCATTCCGACAAAACGGCCCTCGTCGTCGACCACGGGGAGATGATTGTGATGCTTGTCGGCGATCGTCCTCGCCACCGTCTCGGCGCTCGCGTAGTCGTGGACGACGACCGGGTCGGCGGTCATCAGCTCCGAGACCTTGGTCGCGAATGCCTTCTCGAGCCGCTTCTCGAAGCCCTTCATCGAGCCGACGAAGACGATGCCGCCCATGATGTTGAGGTAGTGGGGAAGGTGGAGGTCGGACTCCTCGTCGCTGAGGATCAGGTCGGACTCGCTGACGATCCCGACCACGCGGCGATCCTCGTCGACGACGGCGATCGCGCTCTTGTCGGTCTTTGCCAGCAGCTCGATCGCGCTGCGGGCATCGGCCTCCGGTGAGACGGTCGGAACGGATCTGTCCATGATCTCGGCGGCGGTCTTCATCCCGGCGAGATTATTCGACGGCGAGGTCTGGAGACATCCCCACCGCGATCGAGTCGATCACGTCGGTGGCGATCACCGACTCGGCGGCGCCGATACGGGTGCCGGCATCGCGGCCGGCGCGGGCATGGGCGATGACCGCCGCGCAGGCCGCGGCAAAGGGCTCGAGGCCGCGAGCGAGCATCGCCGCAGCGATGCCGGAGAGCACGTCCCCAGTGCCGGCGGTGGCGAGGGCGGGTGCGGAAAGGGAGTTGACGGCGACCCGCTCGCCGTCGGTGACGATCGTGTCGTCGCCCTTGAGCACGACCACGGCAGCGGCGGCGCGCGCCGCCTCGCGCGCCGCGGCGAGGCGGCGCTCGGAGATTTCCTCCGAGGAGCGACCGAGCAGACGTCCCAGCTCCCCCGCGTGCGGCGTGAGCACCGTCGGCGCTTCGCGCGCAGCGATCCGGCCGAGCTCGCCGGCGAAGGCGTTGAGGCCGTCGGCGTCGAGCACCAGCGGGGCCTCGATCGCGCCGAGCACCTCGCGGGCCAGCTCGACCGAGCCAGGGTCGCGGCCAAGGCCCGGGCCGAGGACGCCGGCGGCGGCGCGCTCGAAGGCGCGCAGCAGGGGCTTGGCCGAGGCCGCCGTGAGGCAGCCGTCACCACCCGGGCAGCCGACCGACATCACCTCAGGCTGGCCCTGCTCGAAGATCGGCTCGAGGTCGGCCGGCACCGCCACCGTCGCGTAGCCCGCTCCCGCCCGGATCGCCGACCGCGAGGACATCTGTACGGCGCCGGTCAACCCGCGCGAGCCACCCGCGATCGTCACCTGGCCGGAGCTGAACTTGGTCGATCGGGACCCGCGACGTGGCGCCAGCTCGAGCACCGAGGTGTCGATCGTGCCGGCCACAGGCTCCCCCGGCGCGCCGTCTGGGATCCCGATCGGGGTCACCCGCAGCGCGCCGGTGTGCCACTTGCCGGGGGCGACCCGATGGCCCACCTTGGCAGCGTGAAAGCTGACAGTGAAGTCCGCCTCGACTGCGGCGCCCGCCACCTCGCCGCTCGAGGCGTCGACGCCGGAGGCGATGTCGCAAGCGATGACCGGGGCGCCGCAGGCATCGATCGCGGTGATCGCCACAAGGGCCGGCTCGCGCGGCTCGCCGGTGAAGCCGGTGCCGAAGATCGCATCGACGATCGCCCCAGAATCAGCCAGCCGCGGCGCGAGATCGCCGCTCACATAGGCAGCGGCGAAGCGCTCCAAGTTTGCCGCGGCATCGCCGCTCAGCTCCTCGGCCGGCCAGAGCAGCAGCGCCTCGACCTCGAAACCGGCCTCCGCCAGGTACCGGGCGGCAACCAACCCGTCGCCGGCGTTGTTGCCCTTGCCGCAGACGACCCGCACCGGCCCCTCGAGCGCCAGCTCGCCGACCGCCTCGGCAACCGCCCGGCCGGCCGCCTCCATCAGCTCCAGCGAGGGCACCCCCATCTCCTCGATCGCCCAGCGATCGACAGCCCGCATCCCTTCGGCGTCGTAGAGGGGCGAAAGCCAGGGCTCCATCGATCCAGCCTAACCCGGCGCCTGCCAACTCGGGAAATCAGCGCCGCTCATTTACAAAACGTCATTCCGTCGCCGCGACGAGAGCCCGGTGCCGGTGAAGGCGGCAACAGCCCCACCTGAACCCGGTTCTGATCCACCCCTTCAGCGATGGCAATGGGCGCAGCCGATGTGGGCGCTGCTAGCCGGGTTTCAGCGTCACCCGCCGTCGTTCGACCGGAGGAATCCGGGCGCCGTCGTTGCGGATCGCGCGCAATAGGGGCACCCCTTGTCGCGACGGCTTGACGGTGATTTCGAAGGTCTTCCCGGACTCGCCCGCCGCGAAGGAGCCGAAACGGGCCTCCAGCAGCCGGTTGCCCTGCGCGGCGCGGAGCAGGATTTCCGTGCTCGAACCGGCATCGCTCACGACCACGTGACTACCGGGGCGGAGCGGGGCGCCGAGAGCCTGGACGATCCCGCGCGTGGTCGCGCTGAGCCTGCTCCTCTTGCCCTTGGGGGTGGTCACCGTAAGTGTGAGCCCACCACTGGGAAGTTCTTCCGGGGTCCGCAGCCCACGCGCGAGCGCGCTCGGATTGCAGGCAAGCACCGAGACGACCGGGCCGAGCCAGTCGCTGCAGCCCTGGGCGGCTGAGTCGCAGGTGAGCGCGCCGTTCTGGGTCGAGCACCAGGGCGTGTGGAAACGAGTCTGCAGGCCAGGCGATGCCGGAGACTGGGGATGTTGGGCGTGACAGCGCGTACCGCAGGTCGCGCCCCAGAGTCCCGCCCAGGTGGTCCACGTGGTTTGCCCGGGTTCTGCGCTGGGCAGGGGGCGCAGACAGGAGCCGGCGCCGCCGGGCTTGCAGACTTCGTCGTTTCGCGCCCACGGCCGCCGCCCGTCGATGTCGGTCTCAGGCACGTGGGCGATCCCGCCGAAGACGTTCGGCTGCCAGCAGGAGATCAGGGCCTTGCACGGACGCGGATAGGAAGCGTGACTGCCGGTGGCGACGTACACGACCGGCCGCTGGCTGTGGTGTTTGGGCGGCGGGGCGGGGTAGCGGAAGGTGCCCTTGTGGGCCGCGTAGACAACGTAGTCAAGCGTGTGGGCGTCTTCGGGCGCGGTGACCAGGGTGACCCCCTCCCAGTCGCCCTCGTGCTCGTCGCATATCCCGCTCGACCCGGTCGAGCAGCTCGTCAGGCCGAAGTGATTGAAGCGCAGGAACCACCAGTAGTCGATGTAGAAGCGTTCGTTGGAGGAGGTGACGTGGTAATAGATCGCCGATCCCGGCTGGTTGTCGCAGTCGAGCAGCCCGCTCTGCCGGCAAGCGGGGTCACGTTCCGGCGCCTTGTATTCACCGCTCTTGCCGTTGATGTCCAGGTAGGTGGAGTTGCCGAGCGCACGGTTTTCCGCCACGAGCGTTTCGAACTGCTCGATGCTGCCGACCGGCTCGCATTCGTCTTCCTTGCCGAGCGAGCGGATGCAGAATTCGTGCAGGGGCCTCCCATCGGGCCCTTTCTCTGCAAGTAGGCTCGCGATCGACTGTGGCCGCCACTTCTCGCTGCTGTCGAACATCAGCCGGGGGCGGAATCGACTTGCCAGTTCTCCAGCTTCTCGGCCCTCGACCGGCGCGAACGCCCTACCCTCGTCCGGCGCCAGCGGGTTGGATTCGTTGCTCGCCTTCAAGGCGAAGACGAGCACGCCCCCAGCGAGGATCCCGACCACCAGGGCCGCCCCCACGACGCCGAGCCACTTCCAGATCGACACGACGCCAACCTACACTCAGATCGTGTCGATCGATCAGGTCTACTTCAGGCCGACGATCAGCTTCGCCATCGCCAGTTCTCCCTGGGTGGCGGAGCCGAGAGCCAGGAAGCGGACGTGCTTCAAGTACTTCTTCGCTTCCTCGAAGCCGCTTTCGGAGATGAGCGAGTCGGCAAGGCTCAGCGCCGCAGGCCCGTCGGCGAAGCCGCCGATCGGCGTCTCGCCGAGCGCCGCCACGGCGTCGCCGTAGGCCGGGTTTTCGGAGAGCGTCTTGCCCTTGCCCGATTCCGAGAGCAGGCCGTTCAGCGCCGCTGGCAGGCCGTAGCCGATCGCGATCCGCCCTTCCCTGGCGACGACGACCAGCGGCTTGTTGCCCAGTTCGGGGCTGCGGACCGAGAAGCCGTCGTACTTGCCGCTCAGCGCCGTCACGCCGGCGACGTGGACGCCGCGGAGCAGCTTGCCGATGTTGGCGATCGTTTCGGTCGCCTGCGAGCCCTTGGTCGTCAGCACCAGGGCGCCACCGAGGCTGTTCTCGCTGTCGCCGACGGCAAACACTCCACCGTCCTGCAGCGATTTCGTCAGCGCTTCCAGGTCGATGCCGAGTTCTTTCAGGCCCTTCTTCAGCTGGTTCGGCGGGATCGTGCCGGGAACTCCTTTTTCGTCGAGGCTGTCGATCGCTTCCTTGACCTGCTTGCCGAAGCCGGACACCGCGATGCCGGCAAACGCATTGCCGGGCAGTTCGCCGAGCAGCGCGGAAGCATCGCCCGTCGGCGCTTCCTTGCCGGCCAGGTCGCTGCTCAGCTCGATCGTGACCTGGCCGGAGCCCGGCACGATGCTGGCGACCGCGGTCGCTTCGCTGGGGTCGATGCCGGCGTTCTGCAGGATCTGGCGAGCCGTCGGGTCGATCTGGCCGCCCGACTGGTCGATCAGGTTGCCGACGTCTACGTAGACGTCGGCGAGGCTGCCGTCCGAGGCGGCCGAGATCGCGCTGGCAAAGGTGTCTTCGGCCGCGAGCGAGTCCCCCTGCGAGGCTTTCACGGCTTCCTTGAAGACTTGGGCCCCTTCCGCGACGACGAGGAAGTCGCCGATGACGCCGATCGCGTTTCCTTCCGAGCCGCCAATCTCGTAGTCGACCCCTTCATAGGAGACGGCGCGGTAGGGGTCGTTGCTGGCCTTGACCTGAGTGTCGATGAATTCCTGCGTCGCGCCCGTATCGATGGATTCGACGATCGCCCCAGCTCCGCTGAAGTTGTTGCCGTCGAACTTCTCGAAGAGGACGCCCGCTCTCTCGCCCAGCCAGGGCTCGACTTCCTTCGCGTAGTCGAACGGCTCGCCGTTGCCTCGCGCCGAGCTTTCCAATTTGGAGACGATGTAGGCCCCGAGGTTGTCGATCCCGGCCACCTGCTTTGCGATCGCGTCGATATTCGACTTCAGCGCGCCCGCCGGCCGCAGGGCGCCTTCGATGAAGACCGGCGTGCCGGGAGGCGCGAGGTCGGCGACCTTGGAGCCCGACGAGCCGCCACCGCAACCGGCGGCAACGGCGATCAGGGCGGCCACGGCAAGCGCCACGAAGAGGAAACGAGACTTCATGCGGCCCGGCATCCTAGCCGGCCACCGGCCGTCACTCGACCGTGACCGTCTTGGCCAGATTCCGAGGCTGATCGACGTTGAGCCCGCGGGCGCGGGCAATGTCGTAGGCGAGCAGCTGCAACGGCAGGATCGCCAGGATCGGCTGCAGCATCCAGTCGCTGGCGGCGACCTCGATCGCCTGCTCGGCGACCTCACCTGCCCGCTCGTCGCCTGCGGTCACGATCGCGATCGTCTCGGCACCGCGCGCCCGCACCTCTTCGACGTTCGAGAGCACCTTGCCGAGGATCGGGCTGTCAGTTGCCACGCAGACGACCGGCGTCGACTCGTCGAGCAGGGCTATCGGGCCGTGCTTCATCTCGCCCGCCGCATAGGCGTCGGTGGGGATGTAGGAGATCTCCTTCAGCTTCAGCGCCCCCTCGAGGCAGACCGGCAGGCCGATGTGGCGGCCGAGGTAGAGGAAGAACTGCTGGTCGGAGTGGGCGGCGGCGACCTCGCGGACGCGGTCCTCGCAGCTCGCCAGCGTCGTCTCGACCTTCGAGGGCAACGACTTCATCTCAGCCACCAGCTCGGCCAGGCGCTCGCGTGGGAGCGTCTCGCGCAGCTCCGCCAGCCGCAGCCCGATCAGGTACATCGCCGCGACCTGGGCGACGAACGTCTTGGTCGCCGCGACGCTGATCTCCAGGCCACTGCGGGTGTAGAGGACCGCGTCGGCATCGCGGGTCGCCTGGCTGCCCAGCACGTTGGTGATCGCAAGCACGGTCGCGCCGCGCTCGCGGGCCAGCCGCATCGCCGCCAGCGTGTCGGCGGTCTCGCCGGACTGGGTGATGCCGATCACCAGGTCGCCCTCCCCCACCACCGGGTTGCGGTAGCGGTACTCGGAGGCGACGTCCATCTCGACCGGCACCCGCGCCCATTCCTCGATCGCGTAGCGCCCGACCAGGCCGGCGTGGTAGGAGGTGCCGCAGGCAACGATCACGATCCGCCTCAGGCCGCGCAGGAAGTCGTCGTCGATCTCCAGCTCGGAGAGGTCGACGCCCTCGTCGCCCGGCAGGCGGTCGGCGATCGTTTCGGCGACCGCGTCGGCCTGTTCGTGAATCTCCTTCAGCATGAAGGTCTCATAGCCCCCCTTCTCCGCGGTGGCTTCGTCCCAGTCGATCTCCTCCGCCGCACGCTCGACCGGGCTGCCCTCGGCGTCGGTGATCGTCACGCCCGAGCGGTCGATCGTGACGATCTCGTCGTTTTCGATCGCCACCGCCCGGCGCGTCTCGGCGAGGAAGGCGGGGATCGCCGAGGCGAGGAAGGTCTCCCCGTCGCCCACGCCGGCGACGAGCGGGCACTCCTTGCGGGCCCCGACCAGGCGACCGGGGCTGTCGGCGTGCATCGCGACGAAGGCGTAGTGGCCGCGCAGCTCGGCAAAGGCGGCGCGGACGGCCGCGGCCAGGTCGCCGTCGTAGTGGCCGGCGATCAGGTGGGCGACGACCTCGGCGTCGGTTTCCGAGCTGAACTCCTGCCCTTCGGACTCGAGCCGCGCGCGCAGCTTGGCATGGTTCTCGACGATGCCGTTGAGGACGATGTGGACCCGATTGGAGTTGTCGCTGTGCGGATGGGCGTTCTCCTCGGTGACGCGGCCGTGGGTCGCCCAGCGGGTGTGGGCGACACCGGTCGTCGCCGGCTCCGCGGCGACCGCGACGCCGCCTCCCTGCGCCTGCTCGTCCATCGCCGCCCGCAGGTTGGCGAGGTTGCCGACCGCGCGCACGCTGTCGACCCGGTCGTCCTCGATCACCGAGACGCCGGCCGAGTCATAGCCGCGGTACTCGAGCTTCTCCAGGCCGGCGACCAGGAGATCGCGACAGGGACGCTCCCCGACGTATCCGACGATTCCGCACATAGGAAGTCGTCAAGCGTAGACGGTGAGCTGCTCAGCCCAGCTCGGAGCGGACCAGGTCGGCAAGGCGCTTGCAGACCGCGTCGGCCTCCACGGCGCTGGGCGCCTCGACCATGACGCGGACCAGGGGCTCGGTGCCGGAGGGGCGCAGGAGGACGCGGCCACGGCCCTCGAGCTCGGCGCCCTCGCGCTCGACCGCCTCCCAGACCGCAGCGGCGCCGGCGATCGCCTCACGGTCGGCGACCTCGACGTTGACCAGGGTCTGCGGCAGCTTCTCCATCGCCTCGACCGTGGCGAGATCACGGCCGGCGAGCTCGCGCATGGCCATCAGCGCCGCGGCGATCCCGTCGCCGGTCGCGGCGAAATGCATGTCGATGATGTGCCCCGACTGCTCGCCGCCGAGGGCCCAGTCGCGGTCGCGCAGCTCGTCGAGGACGTAGCGGTCGCCGACCTTGGTGATTGCGACATCGATCCCTGCCTCCTCCATCGCTCGGTGGAAGCCGTAGTTGCTCATCACGGTCACGGCGACGCCTCCGCCCAGCTCACCGCGCTCGGCCATACCGGTCGCCAGCAGGGCGATCAGCTCGTCGCCGTCGTGAGCTCGGCCACCGCCGTCAACCGCCAACACCCGGTCGCCGTCGCCGTCGAAGGCGAAGCCGATCGCGGCCCCAGAAGAGGCGATGTGCTCGGCGAGGTTGCCAAGGTGGGTCGAGCCGCAACCGTCGTTGATGTTGCGGCCATCGGGCTCGGCGGCGACCGCCTCGACCTCGGCGCCAAGCCGCTCGAAGATCGCAGGGGCAACGCGGTGGGTGGCGCCGTTGGCACAGTCGAGCGCGACCTTGACACCCGAGAGATCGAGCGGGAACGCCGCCTCGAGGGCGCGCAGGTAGTCCTCGACGCCGCCGTTCAGCTCGCGAACGCGCCCCGGGGCGGCGGGCTGTGAGCCGGCCTCGAGCACCGCCTCGATCTCGGCCTCGGCCTCGTCGCCGAGCTTGGTCCCGTTGCCGCTGAAGAACTTGATGCCGTTGTCCTTGTAGGGATTGTGTGAGGCGGAGACGACCGCGGCGAGGTCGAGCCCGAGGCGGCGAACGAGAACTGCGGCAGCGGGCGTCGGCAGGACTCCGCCGAGCAGGGCGTCGCCGCCGGCCTCGGCGACGCCGGCGGCCAGGGCAGCTTCCAGCATCGGTCCCGACTCGCGCGTGTCGCGAACGATCAGCACCTGCGGCCGGGCGGCCTCCAACGATGCGGTCGCGGCCCGGCCCAGAGCGAGAGCCAGCTCCGCGGTGAGGAACGTCCCAGCCTCCCCCCGGACCCCGTCGGTTCCGAAGAGCTTGCGCTCCGCGCTCACATCGACCTCGTCAGCGCTTGGAGAACTGCGGGCGCTTGCGGGCCTTCTTGAGCCCGGCCTTGCGCCTCTCCTTGGCGCGCGCGTCGCGGGTGAGGAAGCCGCGCCGCTTGAGCTCGCCGCGAAGCTCGGGGTCGACCTCGGTCAGGGCACGGGCGATGCCGTGGCGCATGGCGCCGGCCTGTCCGCTGACGCCGCCGCCGTGGACCCTGACTCGAACGTCGACGCTGCTCTCATAGCCGGTGATCGCAAGTGGCTGGGTTGCCGTCGTCTGATGCAGGGGACGGGGAAAGAACTCCTCGAGGGGGCGGCCGTTGACCTCGATCTTGCCGCTCCCCGGCAACAGGGTTACACGAGCTATCGCGTTCTTCCGTTTGCCGGTCGCCAGGTAACGGGAGCCGCCCTCCATCTTGGCGGGGGCTCGGCTCGCCGCCTGCTCCTCCTCGTCGGAGTCGCCGGTCAGCGCCGCCTCACGCCGCGCCCGCTCCTCCTCCTCGGCTTCCTTGCGCGCCTTCTCCTCAGCGCTAAGCGGCCGCTCGTCCGACTCAACTGAGATCGGCTCCAGGTCCGCCCCGGGAATAGCGTCCTTCTTCTTCTCGCCCTTGGGCTCCTCAAGCTCCTCTGCAGCCTCGGGCTCCTCTGCAGCCTCAAGCTCCTCTGCAGCCTCGGGCTCAGCCTCCTCCTGCTCGGCCAGGGGAGCCTCGGCGGGCTCCTCCGCAGGCGCCTCGTCCTGATCCCCGGAGGTCTCCTCCGCGGGTGGCATGGGAGTGGGGTCCTCGGCCTGCTGATCGTCCGAAGTCTCGTTCTGCGGCTCGTCTTCCATCACTTGATCTCCATCGGCTGTGGTTTCTGCGCCGCGTGCGGGTGATCCGGCCCGGCGTAGACCTTGAGCTTGGTCAGCTGCTTGCGGGCGAGGCGGTTGCGGGGCAACATCCCCTTCACCGCCTTGCGGATCACCTCCTCGGGGCGGCGGTCGAGCATCTCGGCCAGGGTGCGGGACTTGATCCCACCCGGATAGCCGCTGTGGCGCCAGTAGCGCTTCTGCTCCATCTTTTTCCCGGTCACATGGATCTTCTCCGCGTTGACGACGACGACGAAGTCGCCGGTGTCGACGTGGGGGGTGTACTCGGGCTTGCGCTTACCGCGCAAGGCATCGGCGATTCGCGTCGCCACCCGGCCCAGGGTCTGGCCCTCGGCATCGACGACATACCAGTCTCGCTGGCGGTCGGCGGCTGTGGCGACGTAGGTCTTCATCGTGCAAAAACCGCGCGGAGCACCCAGCGCGGCCGGCGGATCATAGCCGTAGGAGCGTTTATACTGCCGCGCCAGCAACTGCCTAATCCCGTCCGACCATCGGGCGGGAGCGGAGGAACCGCAGGGACCTTGCAGGTCCCAGGGGCGAATCGGACGAAGAACGATCCGTAGCGCATCTCTTTCAGCGCGAGCCCGACAGCTAACTCCGCAGGCAAACGAAAGAGAGGGCACGTGGCACGCGGCGCATGGCTGGTTGTACTTGCAGTGACGATCGCGCTTACCGCGATCCTGGCGAGCCCTGCCGCGATCGCCTCGGCCTCGACCGGTGGCGCGCCGACGCCGAGCGGCAGCCCCCCGCCGCCGCCCAGCCAGAGCGGCTCGCCCGACCCGGCCCCGAGCGATGGCGCGCTGAGCCTGGTCTCGGCCAAGACCTGGCCCCGAAAGTCCTTCTACTACGGCGTCAGCAATCCGCGCCTGCGCTACGAAATCGGCAGCGACCAGGCGACCAACGACCTCCGCATCGACCTCGTCGCCGACAGCGGCGAAGTGATGAAGAGCTTCTACCGCAACGACGTCGCCCCCGGAACCCCCGACAGCGTCCGCTGGGACGGGACCACGGGCGAAGGGCGGCCGGCCCCGAGCGGCCACTACTCGTTCCGGATCGTGCCGCAGGCCGGAGGTCAGTTGCCTCGCCGCGCCTCCTCGTCGGCATCCTCGGCATCCCTCAGCCTCAGCTTCGACCTCTATGGCTACGCCTTCCCGATCCTCGGCGCCCACGACTACGGCGGCGCCGCCGGCCGTTTCGGAGCAGCTCGCTCCGGCCACACCCACGAGGGCCAGGACGTGATGGCAAAGTGCGGAACGCCGCTGATCGCCGCCCGCGGCGGCCGCGTTCAGTACTCGGGATACCAAGGCGCCGCCGGCAACTACATAGTCATCGACGGCAAGGGCACGAGTTTCGACATGGCCTACATGCACCTGCTCGAACCCTCGCCGCTGCAGGAGGGGATGACGGTCCGCACCGGAGAACCGATCGGGGTGGTCGGCCAGACCGGCGACGCCACCGCCTGCCACCTCCATTTCGAGATCTGGACCGCCCCCGGCTGGTACGAGGGTGGCAGCCCGATCGACCCGCTGCCCTACCTCCAGGAATGGGACAGCTACAGCTGAGGCGCTAGCCTGAAGCGCGATGTGCATTCAGTGCATGGCCTCGGCGATGACCGCCGGCGCGGCGGCGACCGGGATACGGGCCTGGTTGGCCGCCCATCAGCCGAACTGGATCAGTCCTCGCCGATTCAAACTGGCCACTGCGGCGATCCTTGCCGTCGGAGTGCTGGCATCGGGCACTCACCTGGCGCCGAATGGATCGGGCTCGACCGCAAAAGCTGCGTCGAATTCGATCTCGGCGAGCAGGTAGCGCCGCCTCGGTCAGACACCGGGGATTGCTGAAGCAGCGAATCAGTCGGCGCAGCGCTCGCAGAGACCGCGGATGACCACCTCGTGCTCGGCGGCATCGAAGCTCATCCGGCCGCTGACCTCGTCGATCGCGCGCTCCAGCGAGGCGTCCTCGAAGGGGATCATGCGACCGCAGTCGCGACAGATCGCGTGATGGTGGTGCTCGCCGCTCGGCTCGATCCGCTCGTAGCCGGCAATCCCACGGGAGACCTCGAGGCGCCGCAGCAGGCCGAGCCGCTCGAGCTGCTCGAGGGCGCGGTAGATGCTGGCGCGACCGACCGCGGGCTTGCGGCGGCGCAGCTCATCGTCCAGCTCCAGCGCGGTGACGGCGCAGTCGTGGCGGGCGAGCGCTTCGACCACGGCGGTACGGGCGCCTCCGTGGCGATAGCCGGCCGCCAGCAGGGCGGCGACGGCATGCTCGGCCCACTGTGTCTGCGTGACGGTCTTCATGCTTCGATCCTAGAGATCGGCCTCTCCGCGATTCATCAAGGGGACCGGCGCCGCGGAGCGATTGCCAGAGCGCAGCCGGGCACGAAGGGCAGCGAATGCGAAGAGTGCGCTGGCGATCGCGATCACCGCGAAGCTGGGCGGCAGCGAGACGATCTCGTAGCTGAGCACCAGCCCACCCCACATCGAGGCGAGTGCAAGGACGGCGGACAGCGCCAGGCCGCGCCAGGGGCTGTCGGTGAGAAGCCGCGCGGCGCCGCCGGGGGCAGCGAGCAAGCCGAGCAGCAGCAGGGCGCCGACCGCCTGGGTCGCCTCCGCCGCGACCACGGCCAGGAGGACGAAGAAACCGACGCCCACCGCGCGCAGCGGCAGGCCGAGGCTGCCAGCGACATCGGGGTCCAGCGAGGCGAAGAGCAGGGGTCGCGCGATCGCCAGCAGGGCCAGCGCAACGAGGATCGCGATCACCGCCGCGAAGCGAGCGTCGACGGCCGACAGGCCGAGGATCGAGCCAAAGAGGACCCGCACCGCGGCGGTGCCGTTGGAACCGCTGGAGCCGCTGACGAAGATGGAGAGGAAGAGCGCCCCGAGCCCAAGCACCCAGGCGAAGACCGAGCCGATCACGACGTCGTCGGGTCGCGCCCTGTCCCCGAGCAGCCCCATCCCCAGAGCCACCGCGATCGTCGCGACGAAGAGACCCAGTCTGATGTCGACCCCCGCCGCCGCCGCGGCCAGCGCCCCCGTGAAGGCGACATGGCTTAGCGCATCGCCGGCGAAGACCTGGCTGCGCAGGACGACGAAGTAGCCGGCGAGACCACAGGCCACCGCGACGAAGGTGCCGGCCAGGAAGGCGTTGCGCATGAACTCGTGGGCGAACATCAGGCTGGCGCTCCGAGGGGCTGCGAATGGTGAAGACGCGCGAGGGCGATGAGCAGGAGTCGCACCACCAGGTAGAGGCCGAAGGACAGGCTCGTCACCCAGAACCCGACCGGGTAGGGCGAGAAGTAGGCGATGCCGAGGCCGAGCCAGGTGACCGCGAGGGCAAGTGCCACAGAGAGCGCCAGGCCCGGACCGGGGCGCGCGGTGACCTGCTGGGCGGTCGCCGCCGGGGTTACCAGCAGGGCGAAGACCAGCAGGGCGCCGGTTATCTCGGCGGTCGCCGCCACCGCCAGCCCGAGAAGGAGCAGGAAGGCCAGAGCGAGCGCCTCAGCCGGCACGCCGGCGGCGCGGGCGACAGCCCCGTCGACCGAGGCGAACAGCAGCGGCCGGCCGATCAGGGCGAGGATCGCGAGCGCGGCTAGGCCGATCCACAGCAAGGTCTGCACCTGGGCAGCGGTGATCCCGAGGAAGGTCCCGAAGAGCAGCGACTCCAGGCTGGTGAGCTGACCGCCGTAGAGGCTGACGAAGAGGAATCCCAGGCCGAGGCCGAAGGCCCCTACGGTGCCGATCGCGGCGGACTCGCTGCTGAGGCCGCTCTCCTCGGAGCGGCTGACCCGCGACAGCACCAGCGCCCCGACGCCGCAGGCACCGAAGTAGCCGAGCGCCAGTGGCAGCCCCGCCAGAGTGGCGCCGGCGGCACCGGGAAAGGCGATCACCGAGAGGGTGTGGCCGGCAAATACCTGGCGGCGCAGGACCATGAACCAGCCGATCGTCCCGGCCATCACGGCGACGATCGTCCCAGCCTGGAGCGCCTGCACCATGAACGGGAATTCGGTCAGCGCTTCGAAGTCGCTGACCGGATGCCAGGAGAGGCCGGCGAGCTCAGTGGTCGTGCTCATGGCGCGAGTGGTGGTGGGCGGGTGGCTCGGGCGTGCCGACGACGACGAGGCGGCCGTCGGAGGTCTCCAACACCTCGACCGGCACGCCGTAGAGGCCGCTCAGGGTGGGGCCGTCGATCACCTGGCGCGGGGTGCCTTCGACGCCCCGGCCGCCGGCGAAGTAGATCACCCGGTCCAGGTAAGGCAGGATCGGGTTGACGTCGTGGGCGACCAGCAGCACCGTCACTCCCTCGCTCTCGCAGATCCGTTGCACGAGTGCCGCCACCGCGCCCTGGTTGCTGAGGTCGAGGCTGTCGAGAGGCTCGTCGAGCAATAGCATCCGTGGACGGCGAACGAGCGCCTGGGCGATCAACAGCCGCTGCTGCTCCCCGCCGGAGAGCGCCCCGATCGGACGCCAGGCGCAGGAGCCGGCGCCAACCAGCTCGATCGTCTCCTGAACCCGGCGTCTGGCGGCCCGCCCGGTTGCACTCAGCGCCGCCGGCAGCGGGAATCCCCAGCGCGTCCCGTCGAGGCCGAGGCGCACCAGGTCTGCGCCGCGAATCCGCGTCCCCGAGTCGAAGCTGCGCCGCTGCGGCAGGTAGCCAATCTGGGATTTCGCGGCCCCGGGCGGGCGGCCAAGGACCGTTGCCCTGCCTTCGCTGAGCGGCAGCAGCCCGAGCAGCACGTAGACCAGCGTCGACTTCCCGGACCCGTTGGGACCGAGGACCGCGACGAACTCTCCCTGGCCGACGCTGAGGTCGACACCCGACCATATGGGACGGCCGCCGCGCCTGGCGGTAGCGCCATGGAGGCTTATCGCCTCCTCCGCGGCCGGTTGCTCAATGGGCTCGACGGGCTCGACGAGCGGTGCCTGCATGCTCATTCCCTTTCGGCGGCCTTGGCGAGCGCCGTTCGCAATTCCTCCAATTGCCGTGACATCCAAGCCTGGAAGCTGGCTCCCTCGGGCGTCATCGTCTCCGTGACCGTGGAGATCGGGATCGCCGCCGATTTGGCGGCTTCGTTGAGACGCTGTACGTCGGGGGTTGCATTCTGGCTGTTGTAGACCCAAACCTCGATCTGCTTGTCGGCGATCTGCTTGTCAGTTGTGGCCTTGTCGGCTGGGGTGGGTTCGGTTCCCTCGGAAATCGCGTCCAGGAAGCCTTGAGGCGTGATCAGCTTCAGGCCGAGCGCCGGAGCCAGCGGTTCGAAGATGCTCTCCGAGGCCCCAACCGGGGTTCCGCCGTAGCGGGCCTTGATCTGGGAGATCAGGCCGTGGTATTCGGCCAGGCCTTTGGCTTCGAAGGCGGCGCGCTGCTGGTCGAAGTAGGAGTCGTGGCCGGGATCCGCCTTCTTGTAGTCGGCGGTTATCTCTTCGATCAGCATCTGCACCGAGGTGGGCGAGTACCACTGGTGTGGGTTGTCGCCGTCCTTCAGCCCCAGCAGATCGCCGACCGTCAAAACCGTTCGCCCCGAGCTGGGGTTGGCGGCGAGCAACTTCGTTGCCCACTGGTCGTAGCCGATGCCGTTGACGATCGCCAGTTGGGCGCCGGCCATCGTGCGCGCATCTTCGCTGGTCGGTTCGTAGTCATGTGGATCGGCTGCCGGATTGGTGATGATGTTGGTCACCTGCACCCGGTCCCCACCCAGCTGTTCGGCGAGGCTGCCCCAGAAGTCCTCGGCGGCGACCACGTTCAGCCTGCCGCCGGAGCCGGCTGAGCTGGAGCCGGACCCGCAGCCGGCGAGAAGCGCGACGACGAGGGCGACCGGGGCGAGAGCGAAGGCGAGGGCGCGAGGGCGCGGTGCGGACATCGAGTCTCCTTGTCGGGGCGAGATTGGAATGCGGCGGGTGGACTTGGTCCGCTCCGGCGAGCGCAATCTAGCATAAGAGTGAGACTCATTCTCTTTTGATTGAGGCATGGGAGCTCGTCCGGATCGATGATGCCTACAGCTCCACGCCAGAGGACCAGCCGGCGGCCGTTGCGACGGCGATCAAGCGCTTTGCGGCCTAGGGGCGCGGCGGTCGCACAGCTCGGTCAAGGCCAGCGCCAGCGCAACCGGGACCGTTGCCGGCAGCGTGTCGACCGCGAAGAAGAGCAGGTCGAAGGCGAGGGCGAGGATGGCAACCAGCAGGGCGGCGCGTCGCTGGCGCCCCCGGTTGCGGGCCAGCAGACAGCCGAGGGTTGCGGCGACGAAGAGATCGCCGAAGCCCATCATGGCGGAGCCAAAATGGATCGCCTGCAGACGCGGCAGGCCGGCTGGAGCGGCAACGGTGAGTACCGCGTTCGGGCCCTGCAGCAACTCGGTGGCGACAAACCAGGTGTCGACCGCGGCCATCGCATAGATCCCCAGCTTCAACCAAAACGCTGGCGCAACGGAGACCAGCAGCCAGCCGAGCCCCACGCAGCCGAGCGCGGTCAGCGCCGTCGCCGCGGCCTCGCCGGCGAGCGATCCCGGCGACGCCCAGGCGAGCGCGAAGAACGGCACGGTCGCCACCGCCCAGGCGGGGCGGCCGCCGCGGATCAGCCAGCCCAGAGCCAGCGCCGCGAAGGGCGGCACCGCGACCAGCGCCAGCCAGGAAAGGACAGTTGCCGATTCGCCCTCCAAGGCGACGACCCCAATCACGACGACGATCGAGAGCGCCGGAACGAGCGCCCACCAGGGACTGCGAAAGGCATCGAGCCAGGCGAACCGGCGCGGCTGCGGCAGGGCGACGAGCGCCGCCTGCAAGAGGCTGAGGATCGCAATCGAGACGGCGAAGGAGGGCATCGCCGCCGACCCTAGCTTCCGATCACTCCCACTCTATGGTCGCCGGAGGCTTCGACGAGATATCGAGTGCCACGCGGTTGACGTCTTTGATCTCGTTGATGATTCGGTTGGAGACGCGCTCGAGCAGGTCATACGGCAGGCGGGCCCAGTCTGCGGTCATCGCATCGTCGGAGGTGACGGCGCGGATCACGATCGGGTAGGCGTAGGTGCGGCCGTCACCCTGCACCCCGACCGAGCGCACGACCGGCAGCACGCAGAAGGACTGCCAGAGCTGCCGGTAGAGCTCGGCGGCGCGGATCTCCTCCTGCAGGATCGCATCGGCCGCACGGAGGATGTCGAGGCGCTCTCTGTTCACCTCGCCGCCGACGATCCGTATCCCCAGACCCGGCCCCGGGAAGGGCTGGCGCCAGACCATCCGCTCGGGCATGCCCAGCTCGGCGCCGACCGCTCGCACCTCGTCCTTGAACAGCATCCGCAGCGGCTCGACCAGCTCGAACTCGAGGTCGTCGGGCAGGCCGCCGACGTTGTGGTGGGACTTGATCGTCGCCGCATGATCGCTGCCGCCCGACTCGATCACGTCCGAGTAGAGGGTGCCCTGGACGAGGAAGCGGACTTCGTCAAGCTTCGCCGCCTCCTCCTCGAAGACACGGATGAACTCCTCACCGATGATCTTGCGCTTGCGCTCGGGGTCGTCGACTCCGGCGAGCTTGGCGAGAAAGCGCTCTTCGGCGTCGACGTGGACGAGCGGGATGCCGAACCGGCCGAACGCCTCGACCACCTGCTCGGCCTCGTTGAGCCGCATCAGGCCGTGATCGACGAAGACGCAGGTCAGCTGCTCCCCTACCGCCTGATGGACGAGCAGCGCCGCGACCGAGGAGTCGACCCCGCCGGATAGCCCGCAGATCACCTTGCCCTCGCCCACCTGGGCGCGGATCGCCGCCACCTGCTCGGCGATCACCGACTGCGGCGACCACTGCTCCTCGCAGCCGGCGATCTCGCGCAGGAAGCGAGTCAGGACCTCGGTGCCGTAGGGGGTGTGGACGACCTCGGGGTGGAACTGGATCCCGTAGAGGCCCCGATCGGGCGCCTCGCAGGCGGCGACAGGCGACGCGGGGGTGGAGGCGAGCGCGGCGAAGCCGGGCGGGGGCTCGAAGACGGCGTCGCGGTGGCTCATCCAGCAGCTCTGCTCCTCCGGCAGCCCGCCCAGCAGACGGCCACCAGCATTGCGCAGGGTCAATTCGGCGCGTCCGAACTCCCCCGACTCGGCCGCTTCGACCTTCCCCCCCAGCGCCTGGACCATCGCCTGCATGCCATAACAAATCCCCAGCATCGGGATTCCGAGGTCCAGCAACTCGGTAGGAAACGCCGGCGCACCGGGCTCGTACACAGAAGCCGGCCCGCCGGAGAGCACCAGCCCCTTCGGCGCCCGCTCCCGAATCGACTCAGCGGATGCAGTTGCTGGCAACAACTCCGCAAACACCCCACATTCGCGAATCCGCCTCGCGATCAGCTGCGAGTACTGGCCGCCGAAATCAAGGACGAGAACCTCCTCGGAGGCCTGGGCCGGCGCCGTGGAAGCGCCGGCCTCAGTCGTCGGCGACTCCAACACCGGCGGAAACCGCCGCGCGACCGTTCGAGCCCATCCCGACCGACTGCTCGTTCTGCAGCTTCTTGCCCTCGCTCATCAGCGCCGGAGCGACCATCACCTCGGCCCGCTGGAAGGAGCGGATGTCCTCATAGCCCGTGGTGGCCATCGAGGCTTTCAGCGCACCCATCAGGTTGAAGGTGCCGTCGTTCTCCTGGGCGGGGCCGAGCAGGATCTCCTCCATCGTCCCGTCCTGTGTGGTCGAGACGCGGGTGCCGCGCGGCAGCGAAGGGTGGAAGGTCGCCATCCCCCAGTGGAAGCCGCGACCGGGCGCCTCCTTGGCACGGGCGAGCGGCGAGCCGACCATCACCGCGTCGGCGCCGACCGCGATCGCCTTGGAGACGTCGCCGCCGGTGCGCATGCCGCCGTCGGCGATCACGTTGACGTATTCGCCGGTCTCCAGCATGTGCTGGGCGCGGGCCGCGGCGACGTCGGCGATCGCGGTCGCCTGCGGGACGCCGATCCCAAGCACGCCGCGCGTGGTGCAGGCGGCGCCAGGGCCGACTCCGACGAGGACGCCGACGGCGCCGGTCCGCATCAGATGCAGCCCGGTCGAGTAGGAGGCGCAGCCGCCGACCACCGTGGGCACCGGCACCTCTGAGATGAACTCCTTCAGGTTGAGCGGCTCGACCGTGGTCGAGACGTGTTCGGCCGAGATCACCGTGCCCTGGATGACGAGGATGTCGATTCCGGCCTCGATCGCGATCTCATAGTGCTCGCGCACCTTCTGCGGGGTCAGTGAGCCGCAGGCGACGGCGCCGCGCTCCTTGATCTCGGCGATCCGCTTGCCGATCAGCTCCGGCTGCACCGGCTGGGCGTAGATCTCCTGCATGATCCGGGTCGCCAGGTGCTTGGGGGCAGCGGCGATCTTCTCCAGCTGCTCCTCGGCGTTCTCGAAGCGGGTCCAGATTCCCTCCAGGTTGAGCACCCCGAGACCGCCGATCTGGTTGACGAGGACGGCGGTATCGGGACTGACCACCCCGTCCATCGCCGAGGCGACGAGCGGCAGCTCGAAGCGATAGGGGCCAAGGTCCCAGCTGATGTCTATGTCGTCGGGATCGCGGGTGCGGCGCGACGGAACGATCGCGATGTCATCGAATCCGTAGGCGCGCCGCCCCTTCTTGCCTCGACCGATATCGATCTCCAAATCGATCCTCCAGGGAAGTTGTGGCGGTGAACAGTCAGCCTACACTTCCGCGTGGACCTCCAGATCACGCACCTCGACCTCGTCGAGCAGGCGCTCGACTCGATTGGGATCGATGGTGCCGGCGCCGAAGTGCTGGGTCGACTCGGCGCCGCAGGCGACGCCATAGGCAAGGCACTGCTCCGGCTCACGGCCGTCGTAGAGGCCAGCCACGTAGCCGGCGAGGAAGGCGTCGCCTGAGCCAACCGTCGAGACCGGCTCGAGCGCTTTGGTGCGGACTTCGAGCACGCGCCGCTCGGCGCCCTGGCCGACCACCGCGACACAGCCGTCAGGCCGCGTGATCGCCGCTTCGCCGGCGCCCAGGCGCACCAGCTCGGAAAGGCCCTGGACGAAGTCGTCGCCGTCGGCAAACTCCTGCCCGACCAGCTCCTCCGCCTCGCGCTCGTTGGGGGTGACGACCGAGGCGCCGGCGCGCAAGCCAGCCAGCATCGCCTCTCCCTCGGAGTCGAGGATGGATGTGGCGCCGCAATCGCGCAGGTCCTCGACCAGGCGCGCATAGAGCTCCGCCCCGGCGCCGGGCGGCAAGGTGCCGGCCAGCACGCAGATCTTCGCGCCGTCGGCGAGGTATCGCAGCCGCTCGACGAAGCGCTCCACCTCCTCAGGGCTGACCGCCGGACCGCGCTCGTTGATCTCGGTCTGCTCGCCGGAAGTCGGGTCGATTACCGCCATGTTGATCCGCGTCTCGCCCGCGATCCAGGTGAAGTCGGTCAGGATCGCCTCCTTGCGCAACTGCTCGAGCATGCGGTTGCCAGTCGGCCCGCCGGCAAAGCCGGCGGCGACTACCGGGCGCCCCAGCAGGCGCAGGGCCCGAGCGACGTTGATGCCCTTGCCGCCGGCGACCGTGCGGCTCTCGACTGCCCGGTGACGGTGGCCGAGGCGGAAGTTCGGAACCGCGACGGTGCGGTCGATCGCGGCGTTGAGGGTTACGGTCAGGATCATTGTCGCCTAAGGCGCCTCAGAAGGACGGCTGCGATCAGTATCGCGGACAGCGCCAACACGATCCAGAGCACATTGTCGTCGAGGAAGCTGCGCACCCGGTCGAGTGTGCTCGCCTTCGGCACGGCGCGGCCGGCGCGCAGCGGCACCGAAGCCGCCCGCAGCCCATCGACCAAGACGACCGCCTGACCCAGCACGGCGCCACGGCCGAGCGGACCCTCGACCTCCTCAGGGGCTCGCACTCTGACCGAGAGATGCTGGCCGCGCCGCAAGCCGACCGCGGCGGTCCTCGCTGCGCGCAGCGGCAACGCACCGCCCGAGTAGCGGATCGACGGCTCGGCGAACGCCTGCCCGGCGTGGATCGGCACTCGCCTGCGGTACTTCGAGAAGCCATATTCGAGCAGGCTCAGCGTGTCATCGAAGCGCTCTTCGTCAGTCTCGGTGCCGACGACGGCGGCGATCAACTCGACCCCCTTGCGCCGACCCGAGCCAACCAGGACGTACTTGGCGCCGAAAGTGTGGCCGGTCTTGACGCCATTGACCCAAGGCGCCAAGGAGAGCAGCTCGTTGATGGACGAGATCCGCCGCGGGGGATGGACGCTGCGCAGCAGTGCGCGGCGCGAGGCCGCGATCTTGGCGAAGGCGGGAATCTCGAGTAGCCGCCGGGTCAGCGCGACGAGGTCGCCGGCGCTGGAGTAGTTGCCGCGCTGGTCGAGTCCGATCGGGTTGGCGTAGTGCGTGTCGGCAAGGCCGAGTGCCGCGGCGTATCTGTTCATCTGGCCGACGAAGCGCCGCTCCGATCCAGCCGCGGCGCGAGCGAGATCGTAGGCGGCATCGTTGCCGCTGCGCAAGATCAGGCCGTAGAGAAGATCGCGGACGCTGATCCGCTGGCCGGGCCGCAGCACGAGCAGCGACTCGCCGTATTCCGCCCTGTATGGGGCCGCCCTGACGATCCTCTCCAGCGCCAGCTCGTGCAGGGCGACGTAAGCGGTCATCAGCTTGGTCGTGCTGGCGACCGGCAACCGTCGCCCGGCCGCATGGGACGCCAGCACATCACCAGTGCGAGCGTCGACCAGCGCCCAGGCGCGCGCTTCGAGCCGAGGTGCAGGCACCTCGGCCGCGGGTACTGTCGCTGCAGGGGACCCACCGCCCCCGGCGGTAGCTAAAGCTTCCTCGGGGGCGGTCCCCCCTGCAGAGCCACCCGCGGACGAAGCGAACATCACCGCGAGCAGGCCGAACAGAGTGGCCAGCCTGTTGCGGCTCACCGCAGCTTCAGCTTTTCGCCCGAGATCAGGATCTGTGGATCGACCCCGGGATTGAGCCGCAGGATGGTGGCGACCGGAACGCCGACTTCGTGGGCGATCGAGGTGAGCGTGTCGCCGCTCTGCACTTCATAGGACTTCGGGGTATGGACCTTGGCATGACCCTGCTTCACATGCCCGGCGCGGTTCGAGCCATTGCCGGAACCGCCGCCGCCATCACCGCCGCCGAGCGCCGTCGCGATCACGACGATCACGACGGCGAAGCCGCAGAGAACGGCGGCGGCGGCGAGAAATCTGGCGGGTGCTCTGGAGCTCAGCCCTTGACCTTGGCCTTCAGCGCCGAGCCGGCGGAGAAGCGGGGGACTTTGCCGCCCGGGATCGTGATCCGCTCGCCGGTGCGCGGGTTGACGCCCTGGCGCGGGCCGCGCTCGGCCACGTGGAATTTGCCGAAACCAGTGAAGCTGACCTCACCTCCGCCGCTCAGGGTGTTGGTGATCGTGTCGAGCACCGCGTCGAGCGCGTCGCTCGCGGCTTTCTTGCTGCCCACACGCTCGTCAGCTGCCAGTTGGTCCAAAAACTCAGCCTTGGTCACGTCGATGCTCCTCCGTCGTCGTTGAGGTCGGGCGGCAATCTAACAGCGCACTCGGCGTAATGGCGCACCTGGCGCTCAGGAGCCGCTAACCGTCATCTCGCCGATCAGCAGCGGCGGGGCGCTGACCGAGCCGCCAAAGGGCACCCAACGAGGCTCCGATCCAGCCGCCCGCACCGCCCGCAGCATCGAGACGAGGTCGCTGGCAATGGTGAACTCGCGCAGCGGCTCGGCCCGCTCGCCACCCCTGATCGCCCGCCCGGAGGCGCCCACGGAGAAGACGCCGGTGACCGGATTGACGCCCGAATGAAGGCCGGCGACGTCGTTGATGTAGACGCCGTCACCCGCCTCGCGCAGCAACTGCTCGAGGCTGGCGGCCCCCGGACTGACGATTAGGTTCGAGGCCGCGACGCCGGGCGGCGAGCGGTATCCGGAGCGCCCCGCGTTGCCGGTTGAGACAGCGGCGCCGCGCCGGGCGGTGTAGGAATCGTGGAGGAAGGTCCGAAGCCGGCCGGCTTCGATCAGCGTCGTGCGCCGGCGCGGCGTTCCCTCCGCGTCGATCGGCGCCGCCGCGAAGCCATCTGGGTCAAGGCCGTCGTCATGCAAGACGAAGGCCTCGGCTGCTACCTCCTCGCCGAGCCGCTCGGCCAGCGGAGAGCGGCCCCGCTGCACCGCGTCGGCGCCGACGGCTTTGCCGAGCAGGCCGACAAAGCTGGCGGCGACGGTCGGATCGAGGACCACCGGGCAGCTGCGGGAGGCCGGCTTGATCGAGCCGATCATCTCGGTGGCACGCTCAGCGCCCTCGCGCCCGATCGCCACCGGGTCGAGTCCGGCCGGACTGCGAGCGAGATCGAAGCCGAGCCCGGTCTCGCGGCCGTTCTCGCCCTCGGCCAGAGCCTGCAGGTAGGCGTAGCAGCTCGTCGCCTCATACTCGCCTCCGACCGCGGAGGAAGAGACGATCGCGACCCGCTCGGCGCTGTCGAAGTAGACCGCCTGCTCGACCGCGGCGATCCTCGAGTCGGACTCCAGCGCGGTCTGCTCCACAGCCAGCGCCAGATCGGCAATCTGGGCCGGCGGCCACTCGCCGCGCGAGGGATCGCTTAGACCCGCAACGGCCGGTCGCTCACCCTCGGCGTCGGGAGGCCCTGCGAACTCGTCCTCATCAGCGACCCGAGCGGCTTCGACGGCGCGCGCGGCAATCGTCTCAACCCCCCGCGAGGAGAGGTCGGTACCAAAGCCGTAGCCGACCCGTCCGTCAATCCAGACGCGCAGACCGAGGCCGCGCTGGGTCGCCGCCGCCAGGCTCTCGACCTCGCCGCCGTGGACACGGACCTCGCGGTTCTCCGCTTCGCTTGCGTAGGCCTCGGCGTCCCCGGCGCCTGCCGCGACGGCCTGCTCGACCGCGCCTGTGGCCTGCTCGGCGAGAGCGCTCACGCCTCCGTCCCCCCCACCGTCATCGCGGCGATCCGGACGTGGCCCTGGCCGGTCCCGACCGGCACTTTCTGACCCCCCTTGCCGCACATCCCGGTTTTCATCCAGAAGTCGTTGCCGACGGCGTCGATCGCCGCCAGGGCCTGGAGGCAGTTGCCGACCAGCGTCGCTCCCCGGCATGGCCGCGTCACCCTGCCGCCCTCGATCAGATAGCCCTCGTTGACGCCGAAGACGAAATCGCCGGTCGCTGGGTCGACCTGGCCGCCGGCGAAGGAGGCGGCGTAGAAGCCCTTCTCGACCTCGCCGATGATCGCCTCGGGCTCTGCCTCACCGGGGGCGATGTAGGTGTTGGTCATGCGCGGGATCGGCAGCTGGCGGAAGCTCTCGCGGCGGCCGTTGCCGGTCGAGGCGACGCCGTCGCGATCGGCGCTCTGCCGGTCATAGAGGAAGCCGACCAGGCGGCCGTCCTCTATTACCCGCGTCTTCTGGGTCGGCGTCCCCTCGTCATCGATCGCGTCGCTGCCCCACTCCCCCGGCATTCCGCCGTCGTCGTACGCGGTCAGCAACGGCTGGGCCACCATCTCGCCGAGCTTGTCGGAGTAGACGCTGGCGCCCTTTTGGACGTGGTCGGCCTCGAGCCCGTGCCCGGTCATCTCGTGGAAGAGGACGCCACCGAAACCACCGCCGACCACGACCGGCATCGAGCCGGTCGGCGCCGGGCCGGCATCGAGCAGGGTAAGAGCCTTGCGGGCGGCGGTCGCCGCAATCGCAGCCGGGTCGTCGTCGAAGAGCTCGAAGCCACGGTGGCCGCCGAGCGTCTCGGCGCCGGTCTCGACCCGATCGCCGCGGCGGGCGACGGCCTGGGCGCCGATCCGCACCCGGGTGCGGTCGTCGCCGCTGAAGAGACCGTCTGAGTTGGCCACGGCCACCTCGCGCCTGGCCTCGCCGTATGAGGCCGTCGCCTGCTCGATCTCGCCGCCGGCCGAGCGGGCCCGCTCGTCGAGCTCGCGCAGCAGCTCCGCCTTGCGCGCGGCGGGAACTTCCTCGGGCGGGCGCTCGATCGGCTGCGGGCTCGTCTCCTCAGCGCTCAGCGGCTGCGGCACGGCGCGGTCACCCCGCAGGGCCGACGCCGCCTCGTCGGCTGCCCGCTCGAGGTCGGCGGGGTCGAGACCGTCGACATGGGCGAAGTAGGTCGTGGCGCCGCTCAGAACCCGCACGCCAGCCCCCTCTTCGGCGCCGGACTGGACCGACTCGATCCGCGACTCGTCGATCGCCAGGGTCAAGCCCGCGCGCCGTTCTGCGAACACCTCGGCGAACTCGCCGCCGTGGGAGAGAGCGCGGGCGAGAACGATCTCGGCAACCGCCGGGTCGAGCAGCTCCTGTCCTCCCTGGCTCACGGCTTCGGCCGCTTCCCGGCAACCTCGATCAATCTGCCGGCAGCGACGAACAGCTCGCTTCCGGCCGTCGAGTCTTCTGCGTGGTCCTCGGCCCGGCCGCCCGAGTAGTAGAGACGGGCGAAGGGCCGGCGCGATGCGCGGCGGCGGCGCATGTAGGCGGCCGCCTCGTCGGCGTAACCGGAGACACGGTCGAGCAGCACCCGGTGCGGCTTAGGTGGCATCGCCGGTCCCTTCCGAGCGGCGCTTCCGACTTTTTCCACCCTCCTGTGGGGTGAAAGTCGGAAGCGGCGTTCCCGCCGCGAGATCCCGCAGCAGCGAGCGCATGTCGAAGAAAGTCAGCGAGGCCAGCGCGAAGCGCTCGGTCACCGCCACCGCGGTCAGCCCGGCGTGGCGCAGTGCGAAAACCTCGCCCTGCTCGGTGCCGATGTGGACCTGTTCGACCGCCCCGTCGCCGGCCCGGTCGGCGACGTCGAAAAGCGTCGCGACATCCTCCCCCCAGCGATCAGGCTGGGCGCTGGCCGCCAGCACGGCGCCGCCGGGGCCGACGATCGCGGCGGCGCGCAGGTCGGGAGACATCTCGGTCAGATAGGCGAGCGCGCACGCGGCGGCATCGCCGGAAACCGTCCCGCTCGCTTGTGCGTCTGGCATCTGGGTGAAAATACCGGCCCCGTGTCTTTGGCCCGAGCCTCCTGGATAACCGTCGTCGCCGTCTGCGCGATCGCCGCCATCCTCTTCGCGATCAGCGGCTACACCGGCTACACGGTCACCGTGATCGCCGTCGGCCTCGCCGCCGCGGTGAATCTGCTGCCAAATCCCTAAACCGGCCTAACCGGCACGAAAGGGACCGGAGCGCTCTTGGCGCGGGTCGCGCAGGGAGGTCTCTGGCTCGACGTGGATCAGAACCTCAGCGCGGCGCAGGCTGGCCTCGATCTCCCCGCGCATCTGGTGGGCGAGCTCGTGGGCGCGCTCGAGGCTGGTTCCCGAGCGGTACTGGACGTGGAAGTCGATGTAGCGGCGACTGCCGGCGCGGCGGGCACGCAGCCTGTGGTAGCCGGCTACCTCGGGGGTGCGGGAGGCGGCAATCGCCGCCTCAATCCGGTCCATTTCCGCGTCCGGCAGCGCTTCATCGACCAGAGCTCCGGATGAGCGGCGGATGATCCGCAGCCCCGCGATGACAATCGCGGCAGCGACGAGGAGCGCGGTGATCGAGTCGAAGGCGACGATGCCGGTGACCTGGACGATCGCGAGGCCGGCGAGAACCCCCGCCGAAGTGAGCGCATCGGTGCGGAGGTGGGCGGCGTCGCCCTCCAGCGCCGCCGAGTCGTGCTCCCTCGCCTGGCGCGAAAGGACCGTCGAGACAAGCAGGTTGGCGAGGACCGAGAGGCCCATCACCGCGATCCCGACACCGAGCCTCTCGACTTCGGAGCCGACCGCCAGCCGGTGGGTCGCCTCGAAGACGATGACCCCCGCGCCGACCAGGATCAGCATCCCCTCGATCGTCGCCGCCAGGTTCTCCACCTTCTCGTGTCCGTAGGGATGGTCCGCGTCGGCCGGCTCGTCGGCTTTGCGGACCGAGACGAAGGCGACGACCGAGGCGACCAGGTCGATCAGCGAGTGGACCGCCTCGGTGACGATCGCGATCGAGCCGGTGATCGCCCCCGCGGCGAGCTTGATCGCGATCAGGATCGAATTGGAGGCGATCGAGAGTCCCGCAGCCCCACTCTTGGTGTGAATCATCGGCCCGCCGGCGTCGCCCCGCCGGCGCTCAGGCGCCGGGCCAGCAGCCGTGCGGCGCGGCCGCGATGGCTGATCTCGTTCTTCTCGGCCTGGCTGATCTCCGAATACGTACGGGGGTCATCAGGCCCCGTCGCGTCGGGGACGAACGCGGGGTCGTAGCCGAATCCTCCCTCGCCACGCGGCTGCTCGATCAGGCGCCCCTCGCAGCGGACCTCAAAGACGTGCTCGGAGCCGTCCGCTTCGACCAGCGCCAGAGCGCAGACGTAATAGGCGCCCCGCTCGCTTCCCGCCACGGCAACCTCGTGCAGCAGCTTTTCCAGGTTCTCCCCGTCGCTCGCCCCCTCGCCGCCGTAGCGGGCCGAGTGAATGCCCGGCCGGCCACCGAGCGCGACAGCGCCGATCCCAGAGTCATCGGCGATCGCCGCCTCACCGGTCGCCTCGTGCGCGGCGCGCGCCTTGTCGAGGGCGATCGCGGCAAAGCTCTCGCCGTCCTCGGGCGGGAGCTCGACTCCCTCCGGCAGCGGCTCCAACTCAACCCCGGGCAGCAGTTCGCGCATCTCGCCCAGCTTGTGCCTATTGCCCGTGGCGAAGATCAATCCGGCTACCCGGCTACCCGCTCCTGCACTTGGCGCAGCCGCGAGATGCCCATCTCGGCGAGGCCCAGCAGCTCGTCGAGCGAGGCGCGCGAGAGCGGCGTCCGCTCCGCCGTCGCCTGCACCTCTACCAGGCCGCCGTCGCCGGTCATCACCACATTGGCGTCGACCTCGGCGCGCGAGTCCTCGCCATAGTCGAGATCGCAGAGCGCCCGCCCGTCGACCATACCGACGCTGACCGCCGCCACCGACCCAGTGAGCGGCATGGTCTCGATCTTCTTCGCATCGAGCAGCTTCTGCATGGCCAGCCGCAGCGCCACGTAGCCGCCGGTGATCGCCGCGCAGCGAGTACCGCCATCGGCTTCGAGCACGTCGCAGTCGACGTAGATGCTGCGTTCCCCCAGCGCCTTGAAGTCGACAACGACCCGCAGCGAGCGCCCTATCAGCCGCTGGATCTCGACCCCGCGGCCGTCCTGCTTGCCGCGCGAGATGTCACGCGCCTTGCGGTCGCCGGTAGAGGCGGGCAGCATCGAGTACTCGGCGGTGACCCAGCCTTTGCCCCGCCCCCCCATCCACTTCGGCACCGTCTCGTTGACCGAAGCGGTGCAGATCACCCGCGTTTTGCCGATCGAGATCAGCGCCGAGCCATCGGCGCTGGCGACGAAGCCGGGGTCGATGTCCACCGGCCGGATGTCGGCCGGGGCGCGGTCGTAGCTACGCGAGGCAGGCATAAACGCGAGTCTGTCATGCAGGTGACCAGCGGGGCGCGGTGGTTGGCCTCTCACTTCTCCGGCATCACGCGCAGGCCCCGTTGGGAGAAGTGGGCGTCGAATGCAAACGCCTCGCCGCCCCCGTCACGCTCGATCAGGGCAAACGAGGTCGCGTCGACGTAGCTCCAGCTCTTGTCGCGGTGGCGCTCGAGGATCTCCCAGGCCTCGTCCTCCACGTCAGGCTCCAGCCGCACCAGCTCGATTGCCTCGCCTGCCCGGAAGCGGCGGCCCCACTCGATCGCCTCCTCCCGCCCCACCCTCACCAGCAACGCGGTGTAAGTCTCGGCAAAGACATAATTCGAGGTGAACAGGGTCGCGCCGGCGTCGATCAGGCCCGACAGCGCCGTCCGCGCTCGCTCGTGCTCAGCCTCGGATTCGTTGCGCAGCGCGACGAAGGCGCTGGTGTCGACGAAGACCGACCTCATGAGCCGTAGAGGTCGCGGTCCAGCGTCGTCACGCTCGTCTCTTCGCTGCCGCGGCCGGGCGACTCGTCGACGAGGAAACGGAGCAGCGGATCGGCAGCTGGATCGGCAAGCCGAGCGCGCTCGGCGTCGATCAACTCGCGCACGGCGGCGGCGATGCTGCCCGACTTGCCGGCCCGTTGACGGAGCCAGCGGTACTGGCCCTCGTCCAGATATAGCTGGGTTCGATGCTTCATGCTGGAATACAGCATAAGTGCCACGTCGGTCGTCATCGCGGCGCCGAGCGCGTGCGACCCGGTCATCAGAGGCGTTGCCGGCGCCGCGAGCGGGGCGGCCCGCATCGCAAGCCGCCCCTCCTCCACCCTCATTTGAACGCCACCTTGTCGACCGCCTCCTTGATCTTGTCGACGATCACTCCGGCGAGCTCGGTGCCCTGTTTGCCGTTGAATCCCTTCATCGCAGCGACCATCCCGACCATCAGCAACGAGACGAGCAGGATCAAGCCCACGTACTCGACCGTGCCCTGCCCCCGCTCACCCCCGATCAGGGTCTGGATCGCTCGCACCCGCCGCTCGATCGCAGCGTGCGCAAAGCCCATCAGCTCGTAGATCATCGAAGCCTCCTTTGGGGTTTGCCCCGATGCTGCAAGGCCTCTAATCACGGATCTAGACGTAAATGGGCCAATTCTGCGGCCGAAATGTCAAATGTTCGGAACAAGCCGCCGCCCGCCCCCGCTGCGGATACGCTCAGCGGCCGATGCGGGTGCTGGTCGTGACCAATTTCATTCCGGACGCCGCTGCCCCACAGCGGGGTCGGTGGGTGCTCGACCAGGTCGAGGAGACCCGTCGCCTCGGGGTCGAGGTCGAGCTGTTCACCTTTCCGCCCGGCTCCAGCCACTACGTCCCCGCCGCTCTGCGCCTGCGGCGGCGGCTGAGGCACGAGGCCTTCGATCTGGTCCACGTCCACTACGGATTGACGGCCTGGTCGGCGTTGCTCGCCGGCGCCCGGCCCCTGGTGGTCACCTTCCACGGCACCGACGTCCGTCATTCCATCGTCGGCCCGCTCTCGCGACGCATCGCCTGGCGCGCCGACCTCGTCGCCGCTGTCTCGCGTGCCCTCTTCGGGCCCGAGGACGGCAGACCGGGCCTCCCGCCCGTACCGGGCTCCGCTGTCCTGCCCTGCGGTCCCGACCTTGGCCGCTTCCGTCCGCTCCCGCGCGCCGAGGCTCGGCGACAGCTGGGGCTCGACTCCGATGGCCGCTACCTGCTCTTCCCCGCCAACCCCGATCGACCAGAGAAGCGCGCCGACCGTGCGGCGGAGGTGGCCGCGGCGAGCGAAGCGGAGCTGCTGACCGGAGGCTCGATCGAGCCCGAGCAGATGCCGCTCTGGGTAAATGCCGCCAACGCGGTGCTCGTCACCTCCGACTACGAGGGCTTCGGCCTCGCCTGCGTCGAGGCGCTCGCCTGCGATGTTCCTGTCCTCTCGACCCCGGTCGGAATCGCCCCGTTCGCCCTCGCGGGGATCGCGGGGGCGGTCTGCGCCCCCTTCGATGCGGCCGCCTGGAGCGATGCGGTGCGTCCTCATCTGACCGCGCCGGACCCACGCGTCGCGGGGGTCGCGCGAGCCGCCTCGCTGTCGGCGGCGCGGATGGCCGAACGAACGATCGCCGCCTACCGCGACGTGCTCGATCGCGATCGTCTGCCCAAGTAGATGGCAAGTAATAGATTGAGTCGGGAGATGAGCGAGGAGATGCGCGACCCCGGCAGCGGAAATCTCGGCGAGCAGGTCGAGGCGGCAGAGCGCCGGCTGCGCGAAGCGGCGAAGGCCGCCGCTGCGGCCGAGGAGCGAGCCATCGCCGAGATCAGGGCGCTCGAAGCGGATCTGGAGAGGGAGCGGCTGACCCACGACGAAGAGCTAGAGCGGCTGCGTCGCGGGCAGGCCGAGGAGCTGGAGCGCGAGCGCGATGCGAAGGAACAGGCGATCGCCGCCGCCGAGGGCCGTCTGGCCGAGATCGAGGCCCAGGCTGGGGCGGCCGAGGAGCGGGTCGAGGAGGCGGAGCGACGCGCCGCCGCCGCCGAGGGCACGAATGCCGACGTCGAGGCCCGCGCTCGCGAAGCGGCCGCCGCCTGGCTGCGAGGCCAGATCGAGACGATCAGGCGAGAGGCGGCGAACCGATAGCGGCAGAGACCGACTGCGACGTCGCTGTCATCGGCGGCGGGGCGGCGGGGCTCTGGACGGCGCTGCGGGCGGCGGAGCACGGCGCCGCGGTTTGCGTGGTCTCGCGAACGCCGCTCTCCCAGAGCGCCAGCTTCTGGGCTCAGGGCGGCCTCGCCGCCGCGCTCGAGCCAGGCGACTCGCCCGCCCAGCACGCCACCGACACGATCGCGGCCGGGCGAGGGCTCTGCCGCCCCTCGGCCGTGCAGACGCTGGTCGAGGAGGCGCCGGCCGCGGTGCGCGAGCTGCGTGAGCGGGGAGTCGTCTTCGACCTCGATGCCGGGGGTGAGCTGGCACTTGGCCTGGAGGGCGGTCACACCCACCGCCGCATCGTCCATGCCGGCGGCAGCCAGACCGGTCATGAGATCACCGGAAAGCTCGCCGCCATGGTTGCCGCCGAGCCGCGGATCGCAGTCCGCGAGAAGACTTCGGCGGTGGCGCTTTGGAGCGACGGGGAACGCTGCCACGGACTGCTGACCGACGCCGGGCCGATCGGCGCGGCGGCGACGGTGCTCGCGACCGGGGGCGCCGCGGCGCTGTGGCGGCGCACCAGCAATCCCCGCGGAGCGATCGGCGCCGGACCGGTGCTCGCGGCCGCCGCCGGCGCCGAGCTGGCCGACCTCGAGTTCTGTCAGTTCCACCCCACCGCCCTGGCCCTGCCGGGCAGCCGCTTCGACGGCCTCCTGATCACCGAGGCCGTTCGCGGCGAGGGCGCCACCCTGCTCGACGCCTCCGGGCGCCGCTTCACCGACGAGCTGGCGCCGCGCGACGCGGTCACCGCGGCGATCCTCGACCGGATCGAGGCCGACGGGGGCGGCAACGTGCGCCTCGACCTGCGCGAGCTCGACTTCGCTCGCTTCCCCAACGTCTTCGAGTCTCTGCGCGAAGCCGGGCTCGACCCCCACGCCGAGCCGGTCCCGGTCGCCCCCGCCGCGCACTACACGATGGGCGGGATCGCGGTCGACCTCGAGGGCCGCTCCTCGCTTCCGGGTCTCTTCGCGGTCGGCGAGTGCTCATGCACCGGGCTGCATGGCGCCAACCGGCTCGCCTCCAACTCGCTCAGCGAGTGCTTCGTCTTCGGCGGTCGCGCCGCCCGCGGCACCCTGGAGGAGAAGCCGGCGAGCAACCGTCCGCCGCCTACCGAGTGGCGCTTCAAACCACCTACCGAGGCCACCCGGGACGCCGTCTGGCGGCTTGCCGGTCCGCTGCGCGAGCCGCAGCAGCTGCGCGAGCTGCCCGACGACCCCTACCCGCTCGCCGCCGCGATCGCGACCTGCGCCCTGGAGCGGGCCGAGTCGCGCGGCGGCCACCTGCGGACCGACTGCCCGAGCTCCGACCCCGAGCTCGACGGCATCCACATCGTGCTCGACCCGGATGGCGAGACCCGGCGCGAGGAATGGCGCTGAGGCATCTCGGCTAGCTTCAACTTGTGCTGCTCGGAGTCGACGTAGGCGGAACCTTCACCGACGCTGTCCTCTTCGACGGCGAGGGGGTCCACACCGCGAAGCTGCCGACGACGCCGGAGGACCAATCTCTCGGCGTCCTTGACGCTGTCGAGGAGGTGCTGCGAGGGGCCGGCGCCGAACCCGACACGGTCGAGTCCTTCGCCCACGGAATGACGGTCGGCACCAACGCGCTGCTCGAGGAACGCGGCGCCCGCACCGCCCTGATCGCCACCGAGGGCTTCGCCGACCTGCTCGAGATTGGCCGTCAGGACAGGCCCGAGCTCTACCGGCTCTGCAGCCCGAAGCCGACGCCGCTGGTCGAGCCGGAGCTGCGCTTCGAAGCGGCCGAGCGGATCGGCCCCGAGGGGGAGATCGAGCCGCTCGCAGACGGCGAGGCGCGGCGGCTGGCGGACCTGGTCCGCGCGAGCGGCGCCGAGTCGGTCGCGATCTGCTTGCTCTTCTCCTACCTGGACCCCTCACACGAGCGGGCGATCGCCGAGCACCTGCGCCGCGAGCTGCCCGACGTCCACGTTTCCGCCTCGCACGAGGTCCTGCCCCGCTTCCGCGAGTACGAGCGCTGCTCGACCACCGCGATCGACGCCTACCTATCGCCGCTGCTGGGCCGCTACCTGGGACGGCTCGGCGAGGCGGCCTCAGGGGCTGGGCTGCCGCGGCCGCTCGTGATGCAGTCCTCCGGTGGCGTTGCGCGCGCCGAGGAGGCGGCGCAGGCAGGAGCTTGGAGTGTTCTCTCCGGACCGGCCGGCGGCGCGGTCGGCGCCGGGTTGCTCGCCCGAGCCTGTGGCGACGGCAACGCCCTCGGCCTCGACATGGGCGGCACCTCCTGCGATGTCTGCGTGGTCGAGAACGGCGAGGTGAGGCGAACCGACTCGCGACAGATCGGCGGCCGCACGATCCAGCTGCCAATGGTCGACGTGCACACTGTCGGCGCCGGTGGCGGCTCGATCGGCTGGCGCGACCCCGGCGGGGCGCTGCGGGTTGGGCCGCGCTCGGCGGGCGCCGAGCCGGGGCCCGCCTGCTACGGGCGCGGCGGGACCGAGCCCACCGTCACCGACGCCAACCTGCTGCTCGGCAACCTCGCCGCCGACTCGACCCTGGCCGGCGGCGTAGCGCTCGACCTCGGCGCCGCCCGTACCGCCGTCGGAGCGCTGGCCGAGTCGCTCGGCCTCAGCGAGCTCGAGACCGCGGAGGGGATCGTGCGGGTCGCCAATCAGGAGATGGTGCGGGCGCTGCGCGTGGTCACGGTCGAGCGCGGCATCGATCCGCGCCGCTTCGCGCTGCTGCCCTTCGGCGGCGCGGGCCCGATGCACGCGGCGGCGATCGCCGCCGAGCTCGGCATCGAACGCGTCCTCTGCCCGCGGGCCGGCGGCGTCCTCTCCGCCCTCGGCCTCTGCGCCTCCGACCGGCGCCGCGACACCACCCGCACGGTGATGCTGAGCGGCGCCGACCTCAGCGCTGAGCGAATTGCCGCCGAGGTCGACGAGCTGGCCTTCCGACTGGGCGGTGAGCTGGACGGCGCCGAGCTGGAGGTCGTCTACGAGATGCGCTATGCCGGCCAGGCCTTCGAGCTGGCGGTCGCCGGAACCACGCGCCCGGACCCCGCGGACCTCGCCGCCCGCTTCGAGCGGGCGCATGAGGAGCGCTACGGACACCGCGACCCCGACGGCGAGGTCGTCCTCGTCGATATCCGTCTAGCGCTGGTTGCACCCGGGCCGCGTCCGCGTCTGATCGCTGCGCCGGGGGACCGACTTCAGACGAGCGAGCGCCCGGTGCGGTTCGACAGCGAATGGCTGAGCACGCCGGTCCTGCGCGGCGAGCCGCCCGCTGGCCTCGAGGCCGAGGGCCCGGTCGTCTTCGAGCTGCCCGAGGCGACCTTCGTCGTCCCCCCTGGCTGGAGCGCCAAAGTCGACGCCACCGGCGCCATCCTCGCGGACGTGCCGGGACTTAGCGGTCCCTATGGGTGCATAAGTCCCGGCACGTGCCCGGAGAGATCGTGAGCGGATTGGATCCCGTCAGCTTGCAAGTGATGATCGGCGGTCTGCGCGCCGCCTGCGACGAGATGGGCGCGACGCTGATCCGCTCCGCCTACTCGGCCAACATCAAGGAGCGCCACGATTGCTCGACCGCGCTCTTCGACGCTCGCGGCGAGCTGGTGATGCAGGCCGAGCACATCCCCGTCCACCTCGGCTCGATGCCGGATGCGGTGGCCGCCGTGCTGGATGAGGAGCACCGTCCCGGAGATACCTGGATCCTCAACGACCCTTACCGCGGCGGCACCCACCTGCCCGACGTGACCCTGATCTCACCGGTCTTCGCCGCCGGCGAGCTGCTCGGCTTCGCCGCCTGTCGCGCCCATCATGCCGACATCGGCGGCCCCAGCCCGGCCGGGATGCCCGCCCACTCGCGGACGCTCGAGGAAGAGGGCGTGGTGATCCCGCCCACCCAACTCGAGGACGGCGAGCTGGAGCGACTTGCCGCGCAGATGCGCTCCCCGCGCCAGCGCCTCGCCGACCTGCGCGCCCAAGCGGCAGCCAACCGGATCGGTGAGCTGCGGCTGGGCGAGCTGGCGGAGCGCCACGGCCTCGAGCTGCTGAGTGCCGGTATGGAGGAGATCCTCGCCTATGCCGAGCGCCGCACCCGCATCGCCCTGGCCGACCTGCCCGACGGCGCCTACGAGGCAGAGGATCTGCTCGAGGACGACGCCGGTGGCGAGCAGCGCGACGTCACGCTGCGGCTCGAGGCGACCATCCTGGGTGACCGGCTCGTGCTCGACTTCAGCGGCACCGACGCCCAGATCGACGGCAACCTCAACTGCCCGTTGTCGGTGACCAAATCGGCGGCGTTCTTCGCGGTGCGGGTGCTGACGGATCCCGATGCCCCTCCCTGCGCCGGCGCCTACCGGCCGATCGAGGTGATCGCCCCCGAGGGCTGCCTGCTCAACGCCCGCTTCCCGGCCGCGGTCGCCGCCGGCAACGTGGAGACCTCCAGCCGGGTCGCCGACCTGACGATCGCCGCTCTGGCAGGAGCGCGACCGGCGCCTGCCCAGGGCCAGGGGACGATGAACAACCTGACGCTCGCGGGCGAGGGCTTCACCTACTACGAGACGCTCGGCGGTGGCCAGGGCGCCTGCCCAGATGCCGCCGGGCCGAGCGCGATCCACGTCGCGATGTCGAACACGCTCAACACCCCGGTCGAGGCGCTGGAGACCGAGTTCCCGCTGCGCGTGCGTGAGCTGGCGTTGCGCCGGGGCAGCGGCGGCGAAGGACGGCGCCCAGGCGGTGAGGGAATCGCGCGCGAGATCGAAGCGCTGGCGCCGATGCGCTTCACCCTGATCGGCGAGCGGCGGCGTTACCCCCCGCGCGGCCGCGCGGGGGGCGGCGACGGCGAGACCGGCGCTGATTTCCTCAACGGCGTGCCGCTGCCGGGTAAGAGCGAGGGGGACCTGAGGCCCGGCGACAGGCTGCGGATCGAGACGCCGGGAGGCGGCGCAATCGGCTCATCGTCCACTCCGGGTCAAATCTAATCGCCCGTTAATTTGGCGATTTGGCCAGCCTCGTCTAGAATGCGCGGCCTTGGGTGGGCTCTCGCCTGGACAGGGGTCCAAAGGCGCCACCTTCCCAGTCACAAGACTTACCGACCTTCTCAGGTACGACTTCAATATGCCAATCGCTTTAAAGGAATGGGCCGTAACGGTGCGCGCGCTCGCCGAGGGCGAGCAGCTGCTGACCCTGCGCAAGGGCGGCATCCGCGAGGACAACAAGCACTTCGAGCTCGACCACGAGCGCTTCTTCCTCTACCCGACCTTCGACCATCAGCGGAACAACCTGGTCCGCGAGTCCCACCATCCTGAGCTGCGGCGCGCGCTCGAGGAGGGTGTCTGGCCAGACGAGGAGCCGCCGCCCGCCGCTCTGATCCAGGACGGCGGCATCCCGCAACCCGATCGGGTCCGGCTGCGCTGCTGGGCCGAGGTGACCGATCACCTGACGGTCACCAATCCGCGCATCGTCGACGACCTTTCTCCGTACTACGTCTGGACCCCCGACTACGCCGAGAAGCGGCTCAGCTGGAAGCGGCGCCACCCGCTGCACATCCTGCTGCTGCGGGTCCATCGCATCCCGCGGCCGGTCACGGTCCGGGTCCGCGACGAGTACCACGGCTGCCGCTCCTGGGTCGAAATCGACCGCGACCTGCCCTTCGAGGGCACGCCGGTGATGGCGGACGAGGAGTTCGACCGTGCCCGCAGCGAGATTCACTCGGTTTGCACGGCGTCCGAACCCGTCCTCGTCTAAGACGGCCTTAGTAGGCTCGCGGCAATGCCGTGGGTGGAGACGCATTCCCTGAGTTTCACCGCTCGGCACGACAGCGGCGACGCGGCATTCGCCGAGCGCTGCCTCGACCGCATGGAGGAACTCCGCCTGCGACTCGAGGACCGCTTCGCAACCGTTCCTGGCGAAGTCACCGTCGTCGTCCACACCAACCCGGCGCTGCTCGCCCTGGCCCACCCTTTCCTGCCTGCGGCGCGCTGGTCAGCCGCGCCGGCGGGACGCCGATACCTGGCCGGCTGGGCGATGGCGACCGAGCTGCACGTGCTCAACGATCCCCATATGGAACGGCGTGCCGCCGGAGACGACTCGCGCGAGGCGCTGCGCGGGACCGCCGAGCGCCTCTACGCGCAGCTCGTGATCGCCGCCAACAACCCCGACCTGCCCCCCTCCTGGACGCCGCGCCGCTTCGCCCGCTACCTCGGCTGGGCCTGGCTGGTCGAGGGCGCCGCCCAGTACTTCGCCCGCCAGGTCGGCCTCTACCGGGCGGCGGTGATCAGACGCCTGCGCGAGAGCTCCGGGCCGTCCTTTCCACCGTCCCGTCGCGACGCGGTGATCCTCGGCGGCACGATCTTCGACCTGCTCGAGACCGAACGCGGGCCCGAGGCCTGCGAGCGCCTTGCCCTCAACATCGTCCCCGGCGGCTCGACCCCCACCCTCGAAGCGGCCTTCGATGCCCCGGTCGGCGAAATCGAGGGTGCCTGGCGCGACTACCTGCGCGCCATCGCCCGACCGAGCACGGCCTGAACCACATCACTGACGCTCAGTCTTGGCCGGCAAGTGCCGCAACCGCGTACTGGGCGTCGGGCAAAGCCCGGGCCGCCGCCGGACCGAGCACACGACGCCACAGCCACGCCATCGAACCCTGGATATAAATCGTGTTGGTGAGGCGGCATCCGCTATCCCCGGCGGGCTCGACCAGATGGCGGTGGCCCATTCGGGCGCCGGGAAGGCGTGCCTCGTCGGTGAACAGGCGTCCCTCCTCGTACTCGACGACGCGGAATCGCAGACGCAGCCCAGTGCGAAAGACGATCCGCGCTTCCACCCCGAGAGCCAATGGCTCGCCCAGCGTCGCGCTCTTGATCTCGGCATTCCAAACCGGCCATGCCGCAGCATCGACATATGCCTTGGACCAAACCTCGCTCGTGGCAACGCCCGCCTCCAAAGTGCTCGTCGTCTCCCAGTGACTCATCGGCGGAGCTGTTCAGCTCAAGCCGCCGAGCGACCGGCAACAGCGAGCGTGACAGAGCGATCTGGAGCCGCAAGGGCCGCCTGAGCCGCGGCGATCAACGCCTCCACGTCCAGTCCATAGCTGCGCGCAGCAACACCAAGGGGCTCATCGACGCCGAGATCGGGATAGAGGAGCTGCAGCTCGACCGGGCGATCGCCGCGTAGTGCCACGATCGCGCGCGAGTGAACCTGACCGGCGCGTTCAGCGCCAACCTCGCGTGAAAGCGTAATCGAGATCGCGTTGGCCTTGCTGTCGTAGTCGGCGCGCATCGTCGTTTGGAAAGGTAGTAATGACGAAATCGGGATTGTCGTCGGCAACGACCACAATGATCGCACGGCTTTCGCGGCCCATTCCCGTCAACAGGCGATACCCTCTGCAGGGAGCGCCATCGTGATCGTCTCCGTGCATCTCGTTGAGGTTGGTTGGCGTCGAGCGCCGGGCCTGCTCCGCGGCCGGCCGGACCCCTTCGATGTTCCAGGCCTGACCTATGCCGAACAGGTTCTGAGTGTCCCGCTCCGCGATGGGCCGGTGCCCCGGCCTGGACCCGGGCGGGTAGGTCTGATCGCTGCCTGGGACGACGATTGCGCTTTGGACAACTTCCTCGCCGGCCACCCATTCGCCGAGCGCCTTGCCGGTGGTTGGCATGTGCGACTCGAGCCTCTACGAGTTTTCGGGTCATGGTCGGGGATGCCCGACCTGCCCAAGCGAGAGCGCCCCTGTGACGACGAGGAGCCGGTGGCGGTGCTGACGCTCGGTCGCCCGCGACTCGGCCGCATCGTGCCGTTTCTCCAGAGTTCCGCCCCGGCCGAGCGTGCAGCAATCGAGAGCCCGGCCGTGCTCGCCTCGACCGCGTTCGCCCGGCCACCACGTTTCGTCTCCACCTTCTCCCTCTGGCGCAGCGCCGCGGCAATGCGCGAGTACGCTCACCACAGCGATGGCGCCCACCAGGGCGCGGTCAGGGCCGACCGTGCCCGCCCGTTCCATCACGAGTCCGCATTCGTCCGTTTCCGCCCCTACGCCTCGCAGGGCGCCTGGGACGGCCGTGACCCGCTGGCGGCGATCTAGTCGGTTCCCGGCGTTCCCTCGAGCACCTCACGCGCCTGCGCCGCGAGCTCCTCGGCGACGAGGACTTCCCGCGGTCCGGCGGCGAGGAAATCGGGAACGTCGAAGCCCGCCGCCCGCCTCAGCATGCTCGGGATGCCGTACTCGGAGAGCAGGCCCTGGATCATTTCCGCCTCCGCCTGCTGCTGGGCGTAGGCGACCTTGATCAGCTTGCCGCTACTCGAAGACAAGCTCGGCCTCCGCGATCTCTCCATCCCTGATCCAGAAGCCCTTGAGGTCGGGCGCATCTGGGTCCGCCAGCGAGACGATCAGGTAGACGGCGTCGGGCCAGCCGGCGAGGTTCACGTCCGTCTGAGAGGGATAGGCCGGGCTCTTGGTGTGAGAGTGGTAGATCGCCACCAGCTCCTCCCCCGCCTCCTCGATCTCCCGCATCAGCCGGAACTGCTCCTTGGCATCGATCGAGTAGCGCAGCGGGCTGGCCTCGGCGTTCTCGGCGCGGTAAACCGTACGCGCGGCGCCAGCGCTGCCCCCAACCATCCCGCAGCACTCATTCGGCAGGTCCTCGCGCGCGTGCGCGACCATCTCATCGATCAGCGACTGCGGAATACGCATCAGCTACGGAAGCGCTCGGCTACCACCAGACCGTCGAGTCGAGATTCTCGATCTCGTCGATCGGGCGGGTGTAGACGCCGGAGGAGAGGTACTTCCAGCCGTCGTCGGGGATCAGGAAGACGACGTTTCCGCCGTCGAGCTCTTCGCCGATGCGGACCGCGATGCGGGCAATAGCGCCCGAGGAGACGCCGGCGAAGATGCCCTCGTCGTCGAGCAGCTTGCGCGTCCAGACGATCGCGTCGCGGTTGGAGACCATGATCTTGCGGTCGAGCAGCGAGATGTCGATGATCGGCGGGATGAAGCCATCGTCGAGCGAGCGCAGGCCGTGCACCATCTCCCCCTGCATCGGCTCGGCGGCGACGATCAGCGTCTCGGGGTCGTGCTCCTTCAAGCGCCGCCCGTTGCCCATCAGCGTGCCGCCGGTGCCGAGGCCGCCGACGAAGGCCGTCACCTCGTCGAGCTCCTCGAGGATCTCCACCGCGGTGCCGTCGTAGTGGGCACGCGGGTTGGCCTCGTTGCCGTACTGGTAGGGCATGTAGTAGCGCGAGTCTTTATCCATCTCCAGCGCCACCTCGACCGCCCCGTTGGAGCCCTTGGCCCCCTCTGAGTAGACGATCTCCGCCCCGTACATCTCCAGCAGCTGGGTGCGCTCGGCGGTGACGTTATCGGGCATCACGACCTTCAGCGGATAGCCCTTGCGGCGACAGATCATCGCCAGCGAGATGCCGGTATTGCCCGAGGTCGGCTCGAGGATCGTCTGCCCGGGCTCGATCGCACCCTCCGCCTCGGCCGCCTCGATCATCGATTTGGCGACCCGGTCCTTGACCGAGCCGGTCGGGTTGCGGCCCTCGAGCTTGGCGTAGATCCGCACGTCGGGCTTGGGCGAGAAGCGCGGCAGCTCGACCAAGGGCGTATTGCCAATCGACTCGACGATATCGCCGAAGCGTCCCCCGCAGGGCCGGTTGAGTAGCTCGTCGCGCGGCATCTCGATCTCCCGTTACTTCAAAAAGTATAGCGCTGGGATCGAGCTGCGACTGGCTCGTCTCAGCCGCCGGCCATCGCCGGCAATATGACCACGGTGTCGCCATCAGACACGGCAGTCTCGAGCCCGTCGAGCACGCGCACGTCCTCGTCGTTGAGATAGACGTTGACGTAGCGGTTGAGGTCGCCGTCGGGGCCGAAGAGCTGCGACTCGGTGTCGGGATGCGCGGCGGTCAGCGCCCGCAGCACCTCACCGACGTTGGAGCCGGCCGCCTCCACCTCGGTTTGGCCCCCGGTCTGGGCGCGCAGGACTGGTGGAATTCGGATGGTGGCCATCGACGCGATCCTATTGAAGGCAGGCCGCAGCGGCCCTCATCCGGCGCAGAACAACTCGTAATCCGGGAACTTGCCGAGATCCTCGTCGGCGATCTCGGGCGCGTCGGGGCCGCAGATCGGGCAGCTGGGGTCGCGGCGCACCTTCAGCTCGGTGAAGCGGGTGCTGAGCGCCTCGAAGAGCAGCAGGCGGCCGATCAGCGGCTCGCCGATCCCCAGCACGAGCTTCAGCACCTCGTTGGCCTGCAGCAGGCCCATCGTCCCCGCCATCACGCCGAGCACCCCGTTGGCGGAGCAGCTCGGCGCCAGCTCGGCCGGCGGGGGAGTCGGGTAGAGGCAGCGGTAGCAGGGCCCCTCGAAGGGGACGAAGGTCGAGATCTGGCCGTCGAAGCTGAGGATCGAGGCGGAGACGACCGGCTTGCGCAGCCGCACCGAGGCGTCGTTGAGCAGGTAGCGGGTCGGGAAGTTGTCGGCGCCGTCGACGATCACGTCGTACTCGCTGAGGATCTCGACGATGTTGGAGGCGTCGAGGCGGAGGCGGTGCTCGACCACGTCGACGTCGGGGTTGAGCGCTTCGATCGTCAGCCGCGCTGACTCGGTCTTCGGCACGCCGATCCGTTCGGTGTTGTGGATCACCTGGCGCTGCAGGTTGGAGGCGTCGACGACGTCGTCGTCGACCAGGCCGAGGGTGCCGATCCCGGCAGCGGCGAGGTAGAGCGCGGTCGGCGCCCCGAGCCCGCCGGCGCCGACCACCAGCACCTTCGCGTTGAGCATCTTCAGCTGGCCGTCGACGCCGACCTCGGGCAGCAACGTGTGGCGCGAGTAGCGGTCACGCTGCTCGGGAGTCAGCCCGCTGGCGGCGACCACCGGCAGCCCCTGCTCCTGCCAGGCGAGGATCCCGCCGGCCATCGAGGCGACGTCCTCGTAGCCGAGAGCCTGCAGCTGCTCAGCCGCCTTGTAGGAGCGGTTGCCGCTGCGGCAGTAGAGGATCGTGCGGGCCGACTTGTCGGGCGCCGCGGCGGCGATCTCGTCGCCGATCAGTCCCGGCGGGATGAGCTTGCCGTTCTCGAGATGGGCCTCCTGATACTCGTGCGGCTCGCGGGTGTCGATCAGGACGACGTCGCCGCCCTCGATCTCCTGCGCCGCCTCGAAGGGCTCGATCTCCTCGACCTGCTGCTTGGTCTGCGCGGTGGCCATGGCTCTCCTAAATACCCTAATTCCGATCCGACTTTACTTCAAAAAGTATAGCGCTTCGTCGTGAGCGTCCCAGATAGTCGAGTGACAGCAAATTGAACGTCGGCGACTGCTCGATCTGCTCTCCACCCCAGGTGCGTTGGAGCTCGACGATCCCGAGGTCATGCACGGCGCATGGCGCTGAGTCCAGGTGCCCACCTATTGATAGCTGCCTGTGCGGAGCTGGCCGGCCTGGCGGCCTTGCACTACGACGCTGACTTCGAGCGGATCGCAAAGCTGACCGACAACCCACGCGATGGATCGTGCCGCTGGCGGCGTCTCCTAACAGCTCGGCCCAAGCGGACATTGGGGCATCAGGCAGCCTGGTCGGCAATTCGCTTCGTCTCCCCCGGATCGAGGTAGGGGATCAGCAGGAAATGGACCAGCTCTGCGGTCGCGTCGGAGAGGCGCTCGGTGCGACCGGCGTCGACGTAGCGAGCGATGTGGGCGAAAACGCCGCCGACGAGCAGCTCCTCGAGATCGGCGTGGAGGTCGGGACGCCGCGGGCGTCCGGCTCGCAGCACCCCGGCCAAGCGGGTGATACAGGCTTGCCGGCGGCGGCGGGCGGCTGCTCCGGCCTGGAGGGCCTCGACCGCGATCAGGTGCGCGAGCGCCGGGTTGGCAGCAAGCAGGCGAAGTGCCAGCGAAATGCCGGCGCTGACGCGGGAGGACCACTGCTCATCCGCCGCAACCGTCCCCTCGACGCGCTCGCACAACCACTCGGCCGCAAGGTCATAAGTCGCCAAAAAGCACTCTTCCTTGCCCTCGAACTGACCATAGAAGGCCGAGCGCGAGACGCCCGCCTCCTCGGTCACGTGGCCGATCGTCGTCGCCGGATAGCCGTGGCGCGGCAGGACGCGCAGCATCGCGGCGATCAGGCGAAGGCGCTGGTGGCGCTCGACGAAGGGGCGCGGCAGGCCGTGGCGGCCGCCGGGCAGCTGCCCGAGGGCGAGCTCGGGCGGCAGATCGATGAGTTCGCCCGGCTCGAAGCGCTCCGGCTCCGCGTCAGCCGGCGGCAACCCGCGCATTGGCCGCAAGGGAGGGCGCGAGCAGGTACGCGAGCAGGAGATCGTGATCCTCGCCGAGGCTGTCCGCTTCGCCGGCCAGCACCCGGCCCGAGAGGTGGGAAGCGAGCCCGCCGGCGAGCAGCCGCACCGTCTCCTCCGGAACCCTCTCGCCCCCAGGCAGCTCAGCCGGAGGGCGCAGCGCTTCGGCGAGGCGCACCAGCGAGCGCTCGTACTCCAGCCGGGCGGGGCGCGCGGCGGCGAGCGCCTCGACCAGGAGCAGGTGGGCCAGTGCCGGGTCGACAGCGAGGAAGTCGAGGCCGGTGGCCAGTCCAACCGAAAGACACCAGGCCCAGCCGCGCTCGCCCTCTGCGGCCGCCTCGACCGCGGCGGCGAGCCGCTCCACCCCGTCCTCGTAGGCGGCCGCGAAGCAGGCCTCCTTGCTTTCGAAGCGCTCGTAGAAGGTGGCGCGAGAAACGCCCGACAGTTCGACGATGTCGGTGATCTTCGTGTCCTCGTAGCCGTGATGAACGAGGGCGACGGCGAGGCCTTCGAAGATGCGGAGCCGCTGGTTGGCGATCACCTCGGCCCGCGAGAGCCCCGAGCGAGGTGGAATGCGCTCGACCTTCGGCGGCACGAGATCCGGCCGGCGCCGCTTACCGCGTCGCTCGCGAGTGGCCATACCAGCTCCGTTCTCAGCCGAAGACACTCCTCAATACAAACACGTCAGTACGCGTTTGTCAAGATACGCACGTGGTATAGCTAATGGTTAGCGGTGGTGGCGTTTATGGGCTTTGCCCCCGCCACAGTCCGCCCTCATCACCGGATTAGCGGTGGACTGCTTGCCGTTTTGCCCGCTGAATTCCACGTTGGCCCTCGAGATGGCCCCGCAGAGGTTGCGGCTGTTGACGATCAAGCCCTTCTTGCCGCCCTGCATGCGCAAGAGGACTTTGGAGAGCGGCGCGTCGGGGGTAGATTCGACCGTGGCCCTGATC